>OAWM01000842.1_pt1 | contig 15046 bp, 12 predicted proteins | sample 1495501 | NCBI WGS metagenome assembly OAWM01 (sample SAMEA2580210, study PRJEB22360) | human gut metagenome | biome: human gut; feature: human-associated habitat; material: faeces | place: Denmark | collected 2008/2010 | reverse complement strand
CCGATGCCACCGCCGACGCCTTTACGGAAGACGGCTGGTTCCGTACGGGCGACGTGGGCGGCTTCAATGAACTCGGCCTTCTGAGCATCAAGGGACGCATCAAGGAAATCATCGTGACGAGTACGGGCGAAAAGGTGCCGCCCGCCGACCTTGAGGCCGCGATCGAAACCGATCCCCTCTTCTCCCAGTGCTACGTCATCGGCGAAAACCGTCCGTACCTGAGCCTCATCACCGTCGTGAATCCCGATGAATGGGCCTCGTTTGCGAAGTCCTGCGGCGTCGATCCCGCCGATCCCGCCAGCCTCGACAATCCTTCCGTGAAGACTGCGGCCCTCAAGCGCGCCAAGACGGCGGCGGGCGAATTCCCGCATTACGCGCTGCCGCGCGCCGTCGTGCTCACGCAGGAGCCTTGGACGATCGAAAACGGCCTCATCACGCCGACTCTCAAGCTCAAACGCGGTCCGCTCTCAAAGAAATTCGCGAACGTCATCGCGCAGCTCTACGCCACGCACGGCTGATCCTGCAGACGGCAGCAGTCGGGAGGCGTACTTTGCAGGCACGCCTCTTAAGCCTGCGCCCTCCCCGCCTCTTGTACAATGGCGCAACCAAAGTTTTCAGCTATTCCCACACACATGAGCACGACAAGCTACAAACCCCAGCCCAGGGAACTTCTGCCGGAATGGATGATCGGCATGACGGACCGCATCATGGACTTCTACACGAAGCGCTACCTGCACTGCGACCCCGTCATTCTCAAGAATCCGCCACCTCCACAGGACGGACACAAGTACCTGCTGTACGCACACATTCCGTTCTGCCACACCCTGTGCTCGTACTGCACCTTCCACCGCTTCCTCTTCAAGGAGCATGTGGCGCGCGCGTACTTCGTGAATCTTCGCAAGGAAATGGACTACGTCAAGGCCCTCGGCTATGACTTCCATTCCATGTACGTCGGCGGCGGCACGACCACCATCATCGAGGAAGAGCTCATCAAGACGCTCGAGCACGCCCGCAAGCTTTTCCCGTCGATCAAGGAAATTTCCTGCGAAACCGACCCTCAGATCATCACGACGCCGCAGTTCCGCAACCTGAAGGGCCTCGTCGACCGCATGTCGATCGGCGTGCAGAGCTTCAACGACGACCTGCTCAAGCTTTCCGAACGCTATGAGAAGTTCGGCTCAGGCGAACAGATCTTCGAGCGCCTGCAGTATGCCCAGGAACTCTTCCCGACCTGCAACATCGACATGATGTTCGGCTTCCGCGGCCAGACGCTCGACATGCTGCACGAAGACATGGAGAAGATCTGGAAGCTCAATCCGCGTCAGGTCACGACCTACCCGCTCATGGTCACGTCCCAGACCCGCAAGAGCGTGAAGAACGTCATCGCCGCCAGCGGCAACCAGCTTGCCGACCAGTACCGCGTCATTCTCGACACGCTCGGCTCGCGCTACAACCACCTGACGTCCTGGACGTTCGGCCGTACGCACGACGAAGGCTTCGACGAATACGTGGTCGACTATGACGAGTACCTCGGCGTGGGTTCCGGCGCGTTCAGCTTCCTCAACGACAGCCTCTACGTCAATACGTTCAGCCTGCGCCGCTACAACGAGCGAATCGCCGCCGGCAACACGGGCGTGGAACGCCGCCGCCAGTTCGACAAGCACGCGATCCTCCAGTACCGACTGATGCTCGGCTTGTTCTCCCACCGCTTGTCCCGCAAGTACTTCCGCGAAGTGCACGGCGTGAATCTCGACCGTACGCTCATGAAGGAAATGCTCGCGCTGCGCGTGGCGGGCGCCATCAAGGACGACCCGAACGATCCGGACAACATCATCGTGACCGACGGCGGCAAGTTCCTCGGCCTCGTCATGATGAAGGCCTTCTACTCGGCCATGGACAACGTTCGCGCCGAACTGCGCCAGCCCCTGAAGGAAGAGGACTACTCCTGATCCGGCTGAATCGGCCGCCCTCAGAGCCCGATCTTCGCGAATCCCTTTGAACAAAGGCCCCGAAGGATGAAAATCCCTCGGGGCCTTTCTGTTTCAAACGACCGAAAGCTCCACGGCACAGGCCTCTTGAAGGCTTAAATTAGACTGAGTGTAAGCAAGACCGAACGCCGATTGACAAATGTTAACGATTTGCGGTTTTTCCTACGTTTTCGTCAAAAACTACCCTATCAGGATTAGCGACTACTACTTTTAGGTAGATTACATTAGCGGTTAACCCCTTAAAATGCGAAGCGTGTTTCACCGTGAGCGCCCGGGTCTTGCTGTACCCGTCGCTTTCGTTTCAAAAAATTCAGCACGCCCGAAACCGTTCTTGTCATCCCCCGAGCACTGCGTCTCACAGTCTCTGGCAAGGACGTGCAAGGCAAGGAGCTTCCTGAGTTCCGCTGATTCTGGAGAGTTTTTCAATGTCCAACAATACGATCAAGGTTCGTACGTTCAACCCCGGCGCCGGCGCCTACGGGGAGGACGGACCCGCCTACCAGGGTAATCTCCGAAAGGGAGAACTCCGCGGCATCATCCACATCAACAAGGAACACTGCGTCGGCTGCGACACGTGCTCCAAGTTCTGCCCTGTCAACGCCATTGAAGGCGGCCTCGGTGCCAAGCACCACATCATCGAAGACGCCTGCCTTTACTGCGGCCAGTGCCTGATCGCCTGCCCGTTCGACGCCATCGAACAGATGAGCTTTGTCGACCAGGTCGAAAAGGTTCTCGCCGACAAGTCCCGCCTCTGCGTCGCCCATCCGTCTCCCGCCGTCCGCGTCTCCATCTGCGAAGAATTCGGCGGCAAGCCCGGCGAACTCACTACGGAACAGCTTTCCAACGCCCTCGAAGCCGTCGGCTTCCAGGTCTACGACTGCAACAGCACGGCTGACCAGACGATCCTTGAAGAAGGTACGGAATTCGTCAAGAAGGCCCGCTACTGGCTCCTCGGCGAACGCAGCGAAGAAGTGAACGAAATGGCCGAACATCCGTTCCCGCACTTCACGTCCTGCTGCCCGGCTTGGGTCAAGAACATGGAAACGAACCATGCCGACCTGATCCCGCACGTCTCCACCGCCAAGTCCCCGCTCCAGATGGGCGGCGCCCTTGCCAAGACCTGGGGTGCCAAGTTCCTCTGGAAGTGCGACCCGCGCAAGATCTTCTTCGTCTCCGTCACGCCGTGCACGGCCAAGATCTTCGAAGCCGCTCGTCCGGAAATGAACCAGGGCTGGCACTGGGCCAAGGAACAGGGCATGATCCCGGCCGACGCTCCGTCCTATCAGGACATCGACGCCTGCCTTACGGCTCGTGATCTCGCCGAACTCTTCCGTCGCAAGGGCGTCAACCCGCTCAAGATGGACAAGAAGCGCGAACGCGGCACGCTCGAAATCTACACCGGCGCCGGCACGATCTTCGGCGTTTCCGGCGGCGTTATGGAAGCTGCCCTGCGTACGGCCTACTTCGTCCTCTCCGGCGAAGAGCTCAAGAACGCCGACATCGAAATCGTCCGCGGCCACAACAACGCCATCGTTGAAGCCACGATCCCCGTTCCCATCAAGGCCAAGGGCGGCCAGACCGTCGACATCCGCATCTGCGTTGTCAACGGCGCCAACCAGGGTCTCGAGGAAGTCCTCCATCGCGTTCGCCTCGACAAGAACCGCTACCACTTCATCGAAGTGATGAACTGCCCGGGCGGCTGTGTCAACGGCGGCGGCCAGCCGGGCCAGCCGGTCGGCACCGCTTGGCTCAACCCGACGCTTCCGCTCCCGCTGCGTGCCTAATTTTTTCGCAAGGAATTAGATAATGTTCTCTGAAAATTACGACTACGCCGAGCGTCCTGCTGCCTTGATCCTGGGTCGCCGCGGTTTTCTTAAGGTCACCGGTCTCTGCGTTCCCGCCGTTCCTCTCTGCGGCTACGCCATCGGCGACCTCGTTGCCCGTCGTGGTGTGATCATCAAGGCCCGTCAGGCTGGTCTCTACAAGGACGACAAGCTCTGCCAGGCTCTCGGTCTGACGTCCTCCCACCAGAACCCGACCGTGATGCAGATCTACAAGGACTTCGGTGCCAAGCCCACCGATCACCACATGCACGAACTGATCCACACCCATTACTATCCGCGCACGATGCTCGCGTCCCTGACGGAGGCCAACCATGGCTAACAATCGCATTCTTCGTTTCCACGCCCCTGACAAGGTGTTCCACTCGGTCAACGCGATCACGTGGTTCGCCCTTCTCTTCACCGGCGTTTACGTCTACTTCTGCGAACCGGAAGCCGCCTGCGCTGAAGCCACGATGCTCGCTCACCTGATCCTGGGCGTCGTGTTCACGTTCAACCTTCTGGGCTTCATCGTGCTCGCTCCGGACCGTTTTGCCCTCATTCTCCGCGCCTGCCTTGAATGGGACCGCAACACGATCTTCTGGTTCCGCAACTTCGGCGGCTATCCGCGCCGCTTCTTCAAGATCCCGTTCGGCCCGGTGGAAGTTCCGCCGCAGGGTCGCTACAACGGCGGTCAGAAGGCTTCCTACCTCCTGTTCATGGGCATGATTGCCGCCCTGACGGTCACGGGCTGGATGCTCTGGATCGGTGCTCCGCTCCTCGGCAAGGCCGTGTTCCTCTGGACGTTCTACTTCCATGTCTGGGGTTCCATCATCGTCTCCGTGCTGGTCGTCTGCGCCCACATCCCGCTTGCTCTGCTCTCCATGGAGCACTTCAAGGGCATCTGGCGCCTCGGCCCGGGCACCATCTCTGTTGAAGCTGCTGAACATCACGCTCCGCTCTGGTTCGAACGTGACGTCATCCGCACCAACATTGAAAAGTAAAAATCACGCGGATCGCCTGATCTGCAATGTGATATAACGGAAGGCAGTCCTCCGGACTGCTTCTCCGACAAGACCGGATAAGCATGCTTGTCCGGTCTTTTTTTGCCCCTGCGGACTTGAAAAAAATCATGGTTGAAACCCCCAAAGGCCTTCGCCTTCACATCGGCCTCTTCGGCAAGCGCAATGCCGGCAAGAGCTCTCTCATCAACGCACTGACCAACCAGAAGATCTCTATCGTCTCCGAAGTCGCCGGCACCACGACCGACCCCGTTGAAAAGGCGTGCGAACTCGCGCCGATCGGTCCCGTCGTCTTCATCGACACGGCGGGCGTCGACGATGTCGGCGCTCTCGGACTCGCCCGAGTCGAACGCACCAGGGCCGTGCTCGAATGGGTCGACATCGCGCTTGTCGTCGCCAACGCCAGGGACTTCGATGAGTGTGAGAGCGACCTTGTCGAACACCTGCGCAAGCTCGGCACACCCGCCGTCCTCGTCATCAACAAGAGCGACCTCCACCCTGCCGATGAAGCCTTCATGACGCGCATGCGCGCCTACGGCATCCCCGTCGTGCTGACCGACGCTGAAACGAAAGCAGGCATCGCGGACCTCCGCAAGGCCATCATCGACCTCGCCGCAAACCGCATTCCCAAAGACCGCGCCCTCGTGGGCGACCTCGTTCAGGCGGGCGACACCGTCGTTCTCGTCACGCCGATCGACACAGGCGCCCCCAAGGGCCGTCTGATCCTGCCGCAGGTGCAGGCTATCCGCGAGCTTCTCGACGCTCATGCCAAGTGCCTCGTCGTACAGCAAGACCGCGTGGCCGAAAGCATCGCCGAGCTCCGCCACCCGCCCAAGCTCGTCATGGCGGACTCCCAGGTCATCATGGACGTCGCCGCACAGACGCCGGAGGACATTCCGCTCACCACCTTCTCGATCCAGATGGCCTACTCCAAGGCCGACGTCATCGAAATGGCCCGCGGCACCGCCGCGCTTGCCTCGCTTGAAGACGGAGACCGCGTGCTCATCTGCGAAACCTGCAGCCATCACCCGCAGAAGGACGACATCGGCCGCATCAAGATTCCCCGCTGGCTTCGCCAGAAAACGGGCAAGGACCTCCAGATCGAAGTGGCCGTCGGCAAGGACTTCCCCGTCGACCTGACGCCCTACAAGGTCCTCATCCAGTGCGGTGGCTGCGTCGTCACGCGACGCCACATGCTCATGCGTCTGCGCGCCGCACATGCACAGAACGTGCCCATGACGAACTACGGCCTCACCATTTCGTACCTGCAGGGCGTGCTCGAGCGCGTGCTGCTCTGCCACCCCGAAGCCCTCAAGGCCTACAGGGACGCGCTCACGAAGTAAGGCACCGCAGAAAAACAAACGGCATCCGAATGCATTCGGATGCCGTTTTGTTTTTCAAGTGCCTATCAGACTCAGTCGAACGTCTGCTGCATTTCGCGCGTGGTGTGGAACACCACCTGCGGCCAATGCTTCATCGTCGTCTCAAGGTTGTAGATCGACGTGGCAAGGTACACCGTGTTGCCGTTGACGTCGGTCGCAAGACGGGCGTCCTGCTCCTTGCAGAAGTCCTTGCGGGTCTGCTCGTCGGGGAACGAGAGCCAGCGGGCCGTAGAGACGTCGGTCGACTCGTAGATGGCGTCAACCTTGTACTCCGTGGCAAGGCGCTGGGCCACGATTTCAAACTGAAGCTGACCGACGGCACCCAGAAGGATGTTGCCGAACTCGCCGGTGAAGACCTGAATGGCGCCTTCTTCGCCGAGTTCCTGCAGGCCCTTCTGAAGCTGCTTGGCCTTGAACGGGTCTTTGCTTCGGGCGGCGCGGAAGAGTTCCGGCGCAAAGCTCGGGATGCCCGTGAAGCCGAGCTTCTCGCCTTCGGTAAGTGTATCGCCGATGTGGAGCTGGCCGTGGTTGTAGATGCCGATGATGTCGCCTGCAACGGCGTCCGTCATCACGACGCGGTCCTGAGCCATGAAGGTCAGGGCGTTCGGGATCTTCATGTCGCGATTCTCGCGCACGTGGAAGACCTTCATGCCCTGCGAATAGCGGCCCGAGCAGACACGGAAGAACGCAATGCGGTCGCGGTGACGCGGGTCCATATTGGCTTGAATCTTGAAGACGAAGCCCGAGAACGGCGCCTCGGTCGGCTCGATCTTGCGGACGCCGGCATCACGCGGCTGCGGCGGCGGAGCCCACTGCACGAGAGCGTCAAGAACGTCCTGCACGCCGAAGTTGTTCACACCGGAACCGAAGAAGACGGGGCTCTGCTCGCCCGCAAGGAACTTCTCGATGTCGAACGGTTCGGTCGCACCCTGAACGAGTTCGACGGACTCGCGCACGTACGGCATTTCCATCGGGAAGAGACGGTCAAGCTCGGGATTGTCGAGCCCTTCGATCATCTCCTGATCACGCGAGAGACGCTCCTCGCCGGCCGTAAAGCGCACAAGACGGTTCTTCAGCAGCGAGAAGACGCCGCGGAAGGTCTTGCCCATGCCAATGGGCCAGGTGATGGGCACGCACTGGAGCTTGAGCACGTTCTCGATTTCGCCGATCACGTCGAGCGGATCGCGCACTTCGCGGTCGAGCTTGTTGATGAACGTGATGATCGGCGTCTTGCGCATGCGGCAGACTTCGAGAAGCTTGATCGTCTGGGCTTCCACGCCCTTGGCGGCATCGATCACCATCACGGCGGCATCGACGGCGGTCAGCACTCGGTACGTGTCTTCAGAGAAGTCCTCATGGCCCGGGGTGTCGAGCAGGTTGATGACGTGATTGTCATAGTGGAACTGCATCACCGAACTCGTCACGGAAATGCCGCGCTGCTTTTCGACTTCCATCCAGTCGGACGTGGCGTGACGGGCAGCCTTGCGGCCCTTGACGGCGCCGGCCATCTGAATGGCGCCGCCGAACAGAAGGAGCTTTTCCGTGAGCGTCGTCTTGCCGGCGTCAGGATGGGAAATGATGGCAAAGGTGCGGCGCATTTCGACGTCGCTGACCAATGCGGGGTTGGGACTCGTCATAACAGAGAACGTTCTCTTAACGTAAATTCAATGAAAATCGGCTCTTCCGCCGAACTGTTCGACGGAAAAGCCGATCATTTTAACAGAGAGCAGAGGATGCTTCAGCCGAATTGCGGCCAGAACCTCTACCTGCGGAGCTTGGCAAACGCAGCGGCCATGGCGCCCTGCGATGGCGCGGCGGAGCGCGTGTCCCGACGGGCTGCGGGCGCCTGCCTGCGCGCCCCCTCGCTGCGCATGCTGAGGCTGATGCGCTGGCGTGCAAGGTCCACCTCGAGAACCCTGACCTTGACGATGTCGCCCACCTTCACCACATCACGCGGATCGGACACGCGCCGATCGGCTAGATGAGAGATGTGCACAAGACCGTCCTGATGCACGCCGACGTCCACGAAGGCGCCGAAGGCGGCCACGTTGGTCACCACTCCCTCGAGCACCATGCCGGGCTGCAGGTCCTTCATCTCCTTGATGCCGTCGGCGAACTTCGCCGTGCGGAATTCGGGACGGGGATCACGACCGGGCTTCAGAAGTTCGCCAAGAATGTCCGTCACGGTCGGAATGCCGAAGTGTTCGTCCACGAAGTCGCGGGCATGGAGCGAACGAAGCACCGCCGCATTGCCGATCAGCGCCTTGATGTCCAGCCCCGTCTTCTTCAGGATGCGAAGCACAACGGGATAGGCCTCGGGATGCACGGCGGAGGCGTCAAGCGGATCGTCGCCGTCGGGAATGCGAAGGAAGCCCGCCGCCTGCTCGAAGGTCTTGGCGCCCAGCCTGGGCACGGCCAGAAGATCGCGACGGGTGCGGAAGGCGCCGTTGGCGCTGCGGAAGCTGACAATGGCGTTGGCGCGTGCGGGCGAAAGGCCGGCAACGCGGCACAGAAGCGCGGAGCTGGCCGTATTGACGTCGACGCCGACGGCGTTGACGCAGTCCTCGACGACCGCGTCGAGGCGATGCGCCAGCTTCTGTTGGTCAACGTCGTGCTGATACTGACCCACGCCGATCGCCTTGGGCTCGATCTTGACGAGTTCCGCGAGCGGATCCTGCAGACGGCGCGCGACGGAGACGGCGCCGCGGTCGCGCACGTCAAGGGCAAGCTGCACGCGCCAGGGACCCGGGCCGCGGCGCGCTCGGAAGCCGAATAGACGGACGCTCCCGCCTCGCTCACGACCACGTGCGTGAAGTCAAGCCCCGGATGAAGACGCTTGACCTCCTCGACGAACTCGACCGTCTCGCGGCTTGCCGTGCCGTTGCCGATTGAGACAAGCGTGAGCCGGTGCTGGCGGATGAGTCGTGCAATCGTTGCAACCGCATCCGAACGACGCTCATTGGAGCCGAACGGGAATACAACCGCCGTCGCAAGCAGCTTGCCCGTCTCGTCGATCGCAGCCGTCTTGACGCCCGTGCGAATGCCGGGGTCAAGCCCAAGCACGCGCTTGTGGCCTGCAGGCGCCGCAAGAAGCAGATCGCGCAGATTGGTGCCGAAGACGTCGATGGCCGCGCCCTCGGCAGCCTCGCGCAGCCTGTCAAAAACCTCGGCCTCGAGACTGGCGCGGAGCTTGACGCGCCAGGTCCAGCGGCAGCACTGCCAGAGCCAGGCGTCGGCCGGACGCCTCTGGGTTCCCACGTTGAAGTAGGCGGCCGTGCGCTCCACAGGCTGGTCGGGACGCTCTGCGTCAACTTCGAGACCCAGCGTGAGAACGCCCTCCGCCTGACCTCGGAAGGCGGCGAGCGCCCTGTGAGACGGCATTCTGGCAATCGGCTCGCGATAGTCGAAGTAGTCGCGGAACTTGGCGCCCGTCTCTTCCATCCCTTCGACGACACGGCTCGTCATGGCGCCCTCATTCCAAAGCCAGGCGCGCATGTCGGCGAGCAGCACGGAGTCCTCGCTCATCTTCTCGGCAAGGATGTCGCGGGCGCCGTTGAGCGCAGCCTTGACGTCGGGAACATTCTTCTCGGGGCTGACGAAAGCGACAGCCTCGGTTTCGGGATCCAGTCCGGGGTTCTCGAAAAGCGTGAGCGCCGAGCGCCGGGAGCCCCGCCTCACGCGCAATGGCGGCAAGCGTGCGGCGCTTCGGACGGTAAGGGAGATAAAGGTCCTCGAGTCCCTGCTTCGTGTCCGCGGCGACGATCTTCGCCTCAAGCTCGGGCGTGAGCTTGCCCTGGTCGCGAATGCTGCCGAGAATCACCTCGCGACGCTTTTCAAGCTCGCGCAGATAACCAAGGCGTTCCTCGAGAAGTCGAAGCTGCGTGTCGTCGAGGCCGCCCGTCACTTCCTTGCGGTAGCGAGCGACGAAGGGCACCGTGCAGCCGTCGTCAAGCAGGCCGACGGCCGCCGCAACCTGAGCGGGACGCGCCTGAATGTCGGCGGCGATGATCTCGAAAATTATCTGTTCAGTCGTGGTCATGGCTTTCCATGCAAAACAACGGGGACGCCGCGGCGTCCCCGGGAAGCGGATCTCACAATTTTAGGAGAGTTCGCCCTGCGGAATGTTCTTGAGGACCTGCTCGATCAGGGCCCTGTCCTTGGCCTCATAGGCCTGACGGCGCAGCTGTTCGATCATCGGGTTGAGCGCCTCTTCGGGTTCATCGGCTTCATAGATGAAGCGCACGAAAAGGCTGCCCGCCTCGGGCTCCTCGATCTTCATGAGAAAGGTGGATGCGGGCCAGGACTCCCCTGCCTCGACCACGGTCGTCACCGACTCGCCCTCCCTGAGGATCACCTTGTCGCGAAGGCGGAAGCCGCCGCCGAAGCTCACCTCCCGGCCAAGATGCCTCGCCCCCTCAATGAGCCTCTCGCTGAGGAGCTCGCAGCCCTCCATGTGCTCAACAAACCTGTCGGGATGACGGGCGGCCTTCTCAAGACCGTTCCAGAGCTGGTCCCGCGTCACGAACGGCGGGATTTGGATGATGTGTTCATGTACCTTGCGCATGCTGTCTGCCTTTGTTTTTTGATTTTCCGGTTTCGCCGGGGATCACTCGGCGGCGTGTCCGCGGTCCTTTTCGCCCGTCAGATAGACTTCGAGCCACTGGCTGTATCGCGACACGTTGAAGCTGAAGAAGAAGTACACGAGGGCGATGAAGACATAGCCCTCAATGAAGTAGCCGCGCCAGAGCGCGTCGCCCAGAGCGAGGCGCAGGCTGCCCGTCAGGTCGTACATCGAGACGACCGTCACCAGAGACGTGTCCATGAAGCACGAGAGCAGGCTGTTGACGAAGGCCGGAATGATGGCCACGAGCGCCTGCGGCAGGATCACCGCCGTATAGACCTGTCGCTGGGAAAGGCCGAGCGAGGCGGCCGCGTCGAACTGGCTGCGGGGAATCGTCTGAAGGCCGCCGCGAACGATCTCCGCCATGTAGGCCGCCTGAAAGAGCGCAATGGCGACGGAGATGCGCCAGAACGGATCAATGCGAACGCCTGCAGGCAGGAGAAGCGGGAAGATGAAGGCGGCAACGAAAAGCACCGTAATGAGCGGCACCCCGCGCACGAGCTCGATGTAGCCCGTGGACACGGAGGCAACGGCCGGCATCTTGCTGCGTCGCCCGAGCGCGAGCAGAATGCCGAGCGGCACGGATGCTCCCATGCCCACCAGCGTAAGCACAATCGTAAGCGGCAGGCCGCCCCACATGTCGGTGGAGATGCTCTCAAGCCCGAACACGCCGCCGAGCATCAGAATGAAGAAGAAGACGACGGCGGCGCTCCAGAGCATGCCGAGCGTGCGCAGATAGGGCTTGCGCCACATGAACGGAAAGGAGCTCACCACAAGCATGGCAAGCACAATCCCCGTTGCAGCGGCGGCATGCCACTGAAGGTGGTACGGATAGCGTCCGAAGATGATGAGGCGCCACTTCTCGGCGAAGCCCCAGCAGGCGCCGCTGCTCTGGCCGCAGGCCTGCACGTCCGGCGTCCAGACGGCGTTGACGAGCCCCCAGAGCACGAGCTTGCCGACTATGAACGCAATGACGGCCGATACGACGACGGTGAACAGGGACGCCATGGGCGAATAGAAGTAACGGCGGCGGATGCGCTGGGAAAGGGAGCCGCTGAACGAACTTTCGGTGATCATGCCGGCCTCCTTACTGCGGGGCCCGCATGATGCGGGCGTTGAGCGCATTCATCACAACCGAGATGACGAGATTGAGCGTCAGGTAGACGGCCATGATGATGCAGATGACCTCAAGCGCCTGAGCGCTCACGTTGATCACGGTGTTGCCGATGTTGACGAGGTCGGGATAGCCGACCATCACCGCAAGGGACGAATTCTTGGTGAGGTTCATGTACTGGCTTGCAAGCGGCGGAATCACCAGTCGCATGGACTGCGGGAAGATCACGTAGCTCACGGTCTCGGTCATCGTCATGCCGAGCGCAAGCCCTGCGTCCCACTGGCCTGCCTTGACGGCCAGAACGCCTGCGCGGACGATCTCCGCAATGGAGGCCGACGTGAAGAGCGTGAGGCCGAGCGAGAGCGCGAGGAATTCAGGAGAGATCTGGCTGCCGCCCCTGAGCGCGAAGCGCGTCTGCACGGGATGATCCCATCCCGAGACGACGCCGCAGAGCACCCAGGCGACGATGAAGACGCCTGCGAACACGGCAATGCCGGTCGTGTTGGCCATCAGTCCCGTCATGCGTCTGCGGGCGAAGAAGGCCGATGCGAAGCCGCATGCGGCGCCCGCACCTGCGGCGATCCACATGGCCCATCCGCCCATCAGGGGGGATGCGTACTGAAGGCCGCTCTTCGAGAGGAAGACCCAGTCCCCCACGTGCAGGGCCGTGCGGCCGGCAGGCAGGAGTTCCGTCACGGCTAGATAGACGGCAAGGAGCAGGACCAGAAGCGGAATGTTGCGGTAGAACTCGACGTGCGCCGTGCCCAGAAAGCGGAGCATCGGATGGCGCGAGAGGCGCATGAGGCCCACGACGACGCCGAGCACGGTCGCCGCGATGATGGAGACTGCGGAGACCTTGATCGTGTTGAGCATGCCCACCAGGAAGGCTCTGGACATGTGATCCGTATTGGTGAATGGGATCAGCGCCTCACCGATGTCGAATCCGGCGGGATTGCCGAGGAAGGCAAAGCCGCTGTTGATGTGGCGTTCTGCAAGATTGTCCGCCACGTTCATCGAGACGGCGGCAAGGAAGCCCACGAGGATGAGGATCAGCACGGCCTGAATCGTATATTCGCGGCGCTTTCTGGCCTTCTCGCGCTCCTTCCAAGCAGCGTCGCCGTAGATACCAAAAGATTCCCTGGATAGCATGATTTTTTTTTGACTGACAAAAGGCCCCAGAGCGTCCTCTGGAGCCTTCTGTACTAAACAACGGGCTGCCGGTCGGCAGCCGAGGATGCGGATCAGCGGATCGGCATAGCGTACATCAGGCCGCCGTCCGTCCACAAGCGGTTCAGACCGCGGGGCAGGTTGAGCGGTGTCTTCGGACCGAAGAACTCGGTCCAGGACTCGCCGTAGTTGCCGACCTGCTTAATGATACGGTACGACCATTCCTTGTCGAGACCGATCAGCTTACCCATGTCGTCGCTCTGACCAAGCAGGCGCTGGAGGTTCGGATTGGCGCTCGTCTTGCGCAGTTCGTCGGCATTGGCCTTCGTGATGCCGAGTTCTTCGGCCTCGACCATCGTGTTGAAGGACCAGCGGACGATCTGGAACCATTCGTCGTCACCGCGGCGGACGGCCGGGCCGAGAGGCTCCTTGGAGATCACTTCGGAAAGAATCTCGTACTTGGACGGATCCTGAGCGAGCGTACGCATGCCTGCGAGGTCGGACATGTCGGTCGTGTAGACCTGGCAGCGGCCAGACAGGAAGGCGGACTGAGTGGCTTCGGTCGTGTCGAACACCACCGTCTTGTAGCTCATCTTGTGGGAGTTGAAGTAGTCGGCCAGCGTCTTTTCGGAGGACGTGCCGGACTGGACGCAGACCGTGGCGCCGTCAAGCTCCTTGGCGGTCTTGATGCCGAATTCCTTCGGAACGATGAAGCCCTGGCCGTCATAGTAGGACACGGCCACGAATACGGAACCCTGGCTGGCGTCGCGCGTCATCGTCCAAGTGGTGTTGCGGGCGAGCACGTCGATTTCGCCGGACTGCAGGGCGGTGAAGCGTTGCGGAGAGCTGAGCGGAACGTACTTGACCTTGTCGGCGTCGCCGAGAACGGCGGCGGCCACGGAGCGGCAGATGTTGACGTCGAGGCCGCGCCACTTGCCCTGGCTGTCGGCGCTGGAAAAGCCCGGAGCGGACGTGTTGACGCCGCAGAGCACGTGGCCGCGCTTCTTGACGTTGTCAAGCGTGACGCCAGCGACGGCAGGCATGGCAACGGCACCTGCGGCAAGCAGTGCTGCAACGAACAAAAGCTTCATCTTCATTTCGAGTTCCTTCCTTTCGGGATCGAGTTGTTCTGCCTGTGTCCCGGCACTTCGAGGGAAAGTCGCGGCAGGGCTTCGGGCGTCAATGACCTTAAGTTTACAGACACTCCTGCAAACGCCAAGCAAAATTTGTCCCACATCGAATCATGAACAACCCACCTATTTCGTTCTGCCTAGAAACGCATCTCAAAATGTCGCCAAATCACGCGTTCGCTCACAAAAAGCCTGTAAAGCACAGGGTTTGGCAAATCCTCGTGTTACAATGGCAGACTCTTCAAACTCCCGCTCCGACTTATGTCCGTTTACACAGAGCTGTTTTCCCTTTTCATCCTCGTCTGTCTCAGCGCCTTTCTGAGTTGCGCTGAAATCTCCCTCGCCTCCGCCCGCCGCTCCAGACTCAACGTACTTGCGGACGACGGCGACCGCCGCGCCCGACTCGTCCTCGACCTGCAGGAACATCCCGGCCAGTTCTTCTCCGCCATCCAGATCGGCACGAACGCCCTCGCCCTTCTCGGCGGCGTCGTCGGCGAAGCCGCCTTCTCGCCGTTCTTCAAGTGGTGCCTCTCGTTCGTGTTCACCCCCGAACAGATTCACGGCGTCGACTTCGTCATCTCCTTCGTACTCGCCACGCTTCTCTTCGTGATCTTCGCGGACCTGCTCCCGAAGCGCCTTGCCGTCGCCAAGCCCGAGGAAACGGCCATGACCGTCGTCCGTCCGACCTTCGTCATGATCAAGCTCCTGCGCCCGCTCGTCTTCGTGCTTGAAAAGTTCTCCGACGCGCTGATGCGCTCGCTCGGCTTCTCGACGAAGCGTCAGGAACCAACATGCATGCTGT
>OAWM01000833.1_pt1 | contig 15296 bp, 20 predicted proteins | sample 1495501 | NCBI WGS metagenome assembly OAWM01 (sample SAMEA2580210, study PRJEB22360) | human gut metagenome | biome: human gut; feature: human-associated habitat; material: faeces | place: Denmark | collected 2008/2010 | reverse complement strand
GTAATGCATGCGGGGGCGCGACGGCGGCGTGGCCGCCGGGGATCCGTATCTCGCGAACGCTCACTTCGTCCATCACCGAGCTGTCCAGCTCTCTCCACAATTCGAGGTCGCCGCCGCCCAGGATGTCGAACAGCTGAGCCATTTCCTTCTTCTTCATGGTCATTTCCCTTCTCGCCACCGAATATAGGCATCGGCGGCCTCCGATTTCCTTCCGGGCACCACGTGCCCGTAAACGTTGAGGGTTGTCGTCGCGCTGGCATGGCCCAAAAGCTCCTGGGCCTCCTTGAAGCTCGTGCCGGTCGACAGGAGGTAGGTCGCGTAGGTGTGGCGCAGCGAGTGCAGGTGGTGCCGCTTGGGCAGCCCCGCGGCGTCAGCGGCGGCCCTGAATGCGGCCGTCAGGTCGCTCGGCCGCACGGCCGCGCCGCCGTCCGTCGCGAACATCGGCGTGGAATCGCATTGCGCGACCCCGCTCCCCGCCAGGCGCTCCCGCTGCGATTCGATGTGCCGCGAAAGCCGCTCCCCGGCCGTCCCGGGCACGGGCACCCAGCGCTTGGACGTGCCGCTCTTCGGCTCCTTCTCGACCACGCCGCCGCGGGTCTCGACGAGCACGCGGGCCACCTTGACCTGGCCGAATGCGCGGTTGTAGTCGCCCACGCGCAGGCCAGCCAGCTCGCTTCGGCGGAGGCCGGTGTCCAGGCACAGCGATATCGCGTCGGCGCAGGGGTCTCCCGCGTTGGCTTCGAGCCAGGCGGAAAGCCTGCGCACCTCGTCCGCGGAAAGCGCCATCGACTCGGGCGGCGCCTGCTTCGGCGGCTTCACGCCCGCCACGGGGCTTTGCGCTATCACGCCCTCTGAGGCCAAGCGACCGAACGCCCCCGAGAGCCACGCGAGCACCTTGCGGGCGGTCGCGGGCGAGACCGGGTTGCCGTCCTTGCCGCCCCGCGTCGCGATGCGCCGCAGAAGCGAGCTGAAGACGTACGGACGCGCGTCCGCCACCGGCATCGACCCGACGTACGGCTCGATGTAGCAACGCAGGTAGCTCGCGTAGCCGTCGACCGTCGTCGGGCTCAGTCCCAAAGCGGGAAGCCTTTCGAGGTCGTAGCGCAGCAGCCCGCCGACCGTCCACGAAACCCCGCCGCTGCGGCAGAACGCCGCGATCCGGTCGAGGTCGGCCTTGGCCGCCGCGACCTCATCCCTCGAGGCGTCGGGCGGCAGGGTTCGCGACAGGTTGCGCTTCTTGCCGGTGGCCCGGTCGATGCCCGCGTAGCAGCGGACCTCCCAAGCGCCGGTGCGCTTGTTCCGCCTGGCGGTCGCCATCAAACCGCCCCGAGCGTGTGGAGGCTCACGGACTTCACCGTCACCATCGAGATTCCCGCCGCCTTCAGCGACGCGGCGTACTTGCGCGCCGCCGAAAAGCTGTCGTACGCCGCGACGGGGCCGCTGCCCGTGCTCACTACCCAAATCCTCAACATTCGCTCCTAACATCGCACTACTTCCGCCTGGTACTCCCCGCCGCCGAACACGCGGCGCACGATCGCCTGCGCCGTCGGCTTGTCTCCGCCGCTCTCCATGAGCCGATGCCCCAATTCCTTCGGGGATTGGTACTGCGTCGTGAAAAGCGTCGGCTTGCCCGAGCGGTAGCGCGCGTCGAGCAGCGCGAAGAGCTTCTCGAGCGCGTCGGCGGTCGGCTTCTCCTTGCCGATGTCGTCCAGGCACAGGATTCGGCATCCGGTCCATTGCGCCAGCGCCCGCGACTCGCTGCCCTCCGCGCCGTAGGTGTCGCGCACGCTGCGCAGCACGTCGCCGAAGGTGGCGAAGCGGCAAGGGACGCGCGTCGCCGATTCGGCGAGGATGGCGCATGCGACCTCGGTCTTGCCCGCGCCCGAATCGCCCATCACGACGAGGTTGCGCGGCGAGCCGTCCCAGGCGTTCTCGGCCCAGCGGCGCGCGCGGCTCGGCGCCTTGCCGAACGGCGTGCGCTCGAAGATGCTGGGCATTCCGACCGCGACCACCTTGCGCCTCGCCTCAAGGGCGCGCTCGGCCGCGATCTCGGCGTCGATTTCGGCCTGGCGCTCGGGCGTTATCGAGGCGCGGATTGCCGCGATGCGCTCGGTGATATCGTCAATCGAAGTCCCAATCCGATTCATCGGATGCCACCCCCTCGCCCTCGTTGAGGTACTCCTCGAACTTCGCGCCGAACAGCGTCGACGGCCGTATGAACTTCGCCATGTCGGAATCCGCCCATTGCTCCTGCTTCGCCGCGACGACCTTGCGCACGTCGGCGACGGTGCGGCCCGAGTCGTAGATGCGGCGAAGGTCGAGCCAGTCCTTTCCGCCCGAGGAGCGGTAGTCCTTGCCGGTGACGGCGTTGAAGGCGTCGATGCACTCGGCGGCGAACCGCTCGAACTCGCCCGGCTCGTCGCTCGGCAGGTCGTCGGGGTCGACGAAGCCGAGGGCGTGGAATTCACGCGAGTCCCCCTCCGGGGGGTTTGGGGGGATAGAAGACACGTCAGTGTCTTCTTCTCTATCTCTTTCTCCCTCTTTAATAGGAAGGCTCGATTTTGATTCGCGTTTGATATCGTTTTGATTCGCTTTTGATTCCGCTTTGGTTCGCTTTCGATTCGTTCGCGGCTTCGGCCGCGACGACGCCTCGGAGCGCGATTTCGCGATAAGGACGCGCTCCTTGCATGTGAGGAAGACGGCCAGCGCGGCCCCCTTGAGCGGCGCTTCCGTGCCGTCGAAATAGAGCTGCGCGAGGGCGCCGACTACCTCGTCGCGCTGCTTGCGCGGGAGCACCGACGCGCCTTCCCACATGTCGTCTTGCAGGTAAAATCCCATGCCGGACCTCTAAAGGACGATGCCCAGCAGGAGCACCCAGCCGACGCCCACCATGGCTATTCCGAGCGAGCCCAAAAGCCGGCGGGGCGTCGATGCCCCCTCGAGCAGCTCGCCCGCGTCGAGCGCTCGCGCGGCGAATCGCGCATCGTCGGCGAACGTGGTAGAATCGTCAGTGCTTTTTTGAGCCGCGCCCATCGGGTTCCAATCTCCGGGCGCGTTATTTTTTTTCGCCATCTTCTTCTCCAATCAAATCCTCCACGGTGCACCCGAGGCACCGGGCAACCTTCGCAACCTGCCGCGCAGGCGAAGTGCCCACTCCCTTGGCTTCCATCTTCTTAACGGTGCGAGACGATATGCCCGCCGCCTCGGCCAGTTGCTCCTGCGTCATCAGCGCGTAGGCCCTTCGCTTTTTCAACGACATCCGACACCTTTCCGTTTCCATTCCGTTTACAAACGGGAAGTACCATGCACTAACATCGAACGCGCCCAAAACACACTCTGATTCGCTGGAGGTGGTCCCTTTGGCCAACGTTTTGAGCACGAGGCCCATGTGAGCCGTCTGGGCCTTGCGGGTGGCTCCGCATAAGCCGGATGGACAAAGCCGGGGGTACCGAACCCCGGGCGGCGTCGCATCGCCACGGGGAGACGGAACTCCAGCGTCGGGCGCCCAGCAAGCGTCATAGGCCGAAAGCCGCACGGCACAGGCAATCTGGAGGTGCTAATCGCGCCCCGGCGAGGCAAGGCGATGCGGGCTAGCGCCGTGCGCAGCATGGCAAAAAGCCCTTCGCGGGAAATGGCGGGTCGGTAACCGCCCTCTGCCCGCGATGCCCGCAGGCGCAATCCTGCGGGGCCAGCACTGCCGCCGCCCGGTTAGCTGCCGGGCGGCGTTTTTCTTCCAAAGGCCGCGGCCATCGGGCTCCAATCCTCGGCCGCGTTTTCTTTTTGAGCCATCATTCGCCAACTCCGATCCATTCCTCGAACCATTCCATCTTCACGAGCTTCAGCCGCTCGCATCCCTTCGGCATCGCCGTCTTGAGGTCTCCCCTCCGCGCCGCCGCGTAGAGCGCCGACTTCGGCACGCCGCAGAATTCGGCAAGCTGCGGGATTGTGTAGTACGCCTTCGCTTGCCCTTCCATCTCCGTCCTCCTTCCGTTCCGATGCCGCCGCCGGTCGGCGCCCGCCCCGTGGCCGTCTGCACCCGGCCATGCAGCGCCGGAGGGTCATGTGGAAGCGCCTCGGGATGGGCGCCCACCGGCGGCGGCAATGTCTTGTCGTTCCACTCATGCTCACGACAGTCTTAGTTCGATTCTTCAAGTAGCACATCGGGGTCAACTCCGTATAAGCGAGCCATCTTGAGAAGGTTCGACCCAAGAGGCTCCGCCTCGCCGCTCTCCCAGCGAAGCACAGCATTCTCATGGACTCCGATGCTGGCCGCAGCTTCACGTGCGCTATAGCCTTTTGCGATACGGGCAAGTCTCATTTTTTTCCGCATTATCCCTCCTAACATCATTTCCGTGTTGCTTTGCGCCCTATGATAGCACACATTTCTGTGTTTGTAAACAATATTTTTGTGTGGGAGAATACACATAAAGCGAGTGAGGAGGCGAGATGTTCAACTACAGAATCGCGGAAGCGCGCACCGCCAAAGGCTGGTCGCAGGCAAGACTTGGAAAGGAAATCGGATCAACGCAACAGCAAATCGCCAGATACGAAAGCGGGGACAATGACGTAAAGTCCAGTGTCCTTCTAAAAATCAGCAAGGCGCTCGGCGTAACCGTCACGTATCTACTTGGGATGGACGCCGCGGCAGAACCAAACACAAACACGGTCGACGTGCCTCTCTACGGCTCAATAGCAGCCGGCACGCCCATAGAGATGATGCCGATCGAGGACACTCAGCCCATACCGGCGGCAGTGCACCAGAAGCATCCGAATGCCTTCCTCTTGAAGGTCGAGGGGGAGTCGATGAACAGGGTGCTGCCCAATCGCAGCTACGCGCTCGTCGACCCGTGCGACGCCGTCGAAATCGACGGGGCGCCGTACGCCGTGTGCGTGAACGGCTACGACGCTACCATCAAGCGCGTGCGCAAGCTGAACAACGGCTTCCAACTGGTGCCCGATTCAACCGACCCTACCTACGAAGCGAAGACGTACAACTACAACGAGCCGGAGACGCAGACCATCACGGTGATAGGCCGCGTCGTCTACTACGTGCTGCCGTTCGATTGGGAGTTCTAGGAGGGAAGACATGGGCGTTCCCGAGAACATCGTGATCGCGGGAGACGACCACACGGTGGAGTTCGTCGGTTCCGTCGTCTGGTTCCAAGCCTCGGGCGAATTGGAATAAGGGGGAAAGAAGGAAGGAGGGCCGAAGATGAAGATGCTTGACGACCTCATAGGCAGATGCGACGCTTATTTGAAAAACCCGAACACTTGCGATTCCGACTACTTGATCCAGCTGTTCGCGGATACCTGCATCATGTGCTCAAGGGTGCTTGAGGAAAAGACGGGGTACGTGATGAAGGAGCAGGCCATAATGGCCGGAATAGGATACGCCGACGTTCGCACCTTGAGAAAGGCTCTCGAATCATGCAGGGAGCAATACGAGCACGAGATGGCCGTATCGGGCGCAGCCGCGGCAAAAGTCCTCGCACTCGCGCACTCCGAGGCGGCCGCGAGCGTCGATTTCAGCGTTTCGCAAACAATATCGATGGTTTGGGACGTTCCGGAAGAAACGCTTTCGAGCGAAATGAAGGCCGAGATTTCGAAGCTCCTGAAAGAGCTCGAAGCCGAAAAGGAGCCGTCAAGGCTGGCGAAGGCCGCCAAAGCCGCGACCGACTTCGTATTCGACAAGGCAATCGAGGCGGCGCCGGCCGTGCTCCCCTGCATAGCCCAGGCGATTCGCTCGGCCTTGCCTATTCCTTGATTGCCGTGTAATCGCGCAGGACGTAGCCGTATTCGCACTTCGTGATTCGTGCTTCGAACGGCGGCAGGCCGTTCTGCTTCACTGTTTCGAGCCTAGCAGTCGGGACCTGGCCGTTGCTGCACGCTTCGAGTCTGCGACCGATTTCCACCACGCGAACGGTGTCGCCGCGCTCGATTGAACGGAGCTCTTCGCCGAGGTAAACCGGGTTGTCATCGAGAAAAGGATAGATTTCCAAGATAGCCTCGCATTCTGTTTTGCAGATATGCGAGCGATTATACACCGCGGAAGAAAGGGGCACGCGATCACAAAGGGAGCGGGTAGCTTAGGCATCTCTCCGTTCGCGCCCCGCTCCGTGGTTTGCGAAGCGGCGGCCGACAAGGGATTCTCGCGGGCGGCGCCCGCTGCTCCCATTCGGGAACCCAGCCGAGCCGCAGTCGCGAACTCGCTTCGCTGTCGGCCATTATATAGGATTCGCCTCGCAAGGAAATTGACGGACAGGCGTCTGTCACACTAGAATTATCGGCGTGATGAGGTTGCGATACGGTACGTCCGTCGCAATCCGCGATACCGCCGAAAGGCGGTTTTCGTGTTTTAGGAGGAAAGATGGGAGACGAGCAAAAGGCGGAGATAATCCTCTACCAGTCTGACGGCGCAAACGTGCCCGTGCAAGTCAGGTACATGGACGAAACGCTTTGGATGCCCCAAAAGGAGATAGCGGAGCTGTTTGACACGACGAAGCAGACAATCAGCTACCACATGGGCAACATATTCAAAGAAGGAGAATTGGCCAAGGAGGCAGTTGTCAAAGAAATTTTGACAACTGCCTCCGATGGGAAGAACTACCGCGTGGGCTTCTACAACCTCGACGCCATCATCGCGGTGGGCTATCGGGTCAGCTCGAAGCGAGCAACGAAGTTTCGCCAGTGGGCGACCGCAACGCTGAAAGAGTACATCGTCAAGGGCTTCGTGCTTAATGACGACATGCTGAAGAACGGCGCGCCGTTCGGCAAGGACTACTTCGACGAGCTGCTCGTGCGCATCCGCGACATCCGCGCGAGCGAGCGAAGGGTATACCAGAAGATTACGGACATCTTCCAGGAATGCACGTTCGACTACGACCGCAACAGCGACATAGCGCGGAGGTTCTATGCGACGGTTCAGAACAAGCTCCATTATGCAGTAACCGGCGACACGGCTGCTGGCATCGTGCAGCGGAGGTCAGACCCGGCGCTTCCCCACATGGGGTTGACGTCATGGAAAGGCTCGCCCGACGGCCCGATCCATTCCAGCGACGTGACCGTAGCGAAGAACTATCTAACCGAGAAGGAGATTAGCGACCTCAACCGTCTCGTCACGATGTTCCTCGACACCGCGGAGATGCGCGCCGAGCGCCAACAGCTCACGAGCATGGAGGAATGCGTCGCGCTGCTCGACGGGTTCCTGACATTCAATGGACGCGAAGTGCTGAAAGGGCTTGGCGACCGCAACAAGAAGACGGCCGACAAAATCGCGCACGAGCGATTCGATGAATACCGGAAATTGCAGGATGCGACGTACGAGAACGATTTCGAAAAGGCAGTAAAGAAGCTGAAAAGCTAGACAAGCAAAATAAGCCCCGCGCCATACGGGAGTGCAGTCCCTGGCGCGAGGCTCGCAATGTACCAACCGAATAACGGAAGGCGGTTATATTATGCCACGAAAAGCGAGGCGGCGCGCGTGGGGCTCCGTCACGGAAGCCGCGCGCGGCAAGAAGTACGTGCTCCGCTGGGTCGAGAACACGCCGAGCGGGCGCAAGCGCAGGAGCAGGACCGTATACGGCACCTACCGCGAAGCCTGCAACGAGCTCGCCAAAATCCAAGCGACCAGGTGCGACGAGCGCGCGATGCCTACCGTGGGCCAGCTCTACGAATCCCGCTACCTGCCGTGGCTCGAACGCAAGTACGACGGCAGCGAGAGCGGCACGCCGAAAAACTACCAGCGTGTCTGGAAGAACTATTGCGCGCCGCGATGGGGCGGCGTGCCCATCGACCAAGTGAAGCCGCTCGACGTGCAGGAATGGCTCGACGGCTTGGCCTACGGCAACGCGTTCAACTCGATGATAGTGATGCGCCGCACGCTCGACTTCGCGGTGAACCTGGAACAAATCCCGTCAAACCCGTTCAGGCGCGAATACGAGATGCCGCGGAAAACGCCGCGCCGCTCGAAAGACGTGTACACGCTTGAGCAGGCCGAGGCGATGCTCGCGCGAATCGAGGGGATGCCGTACGAGGCGGCGTACATCCTGGCGGCTTTCGGCGGCTGCCGCACGGGCGAGAGCCTTGGCGTGCGCGTGGAGGACGTGCGCGAGATTCAGGCGGGCGGCGTGCGCTTCGCCGCCGCGTCAATCGACAAGCAGGTTGGAAACCTGAATGGGGAAATAGCCTGGCGCACGAAGAACGGGCAGAGCGTGCGCGAGGCCATCGTGCCAGAGCCGTATTGCGACGCGCTCTTCCGCGTGCGCGACCAGCGCGCAGCCGACGGCTTCGAGTGGCTGTGCATGATGGGCGCGAAGCCGATGGGCAAAATCGCAGTGAGGAGGATGTGGATAAGGCTCGGCGGGATACCGTTCGCGAACCTGCGCAACAGCTGGCGAACCTTCGCGCAGTTCGAATGGGGCGTCGGATACGCCACGCTCGAACTGCTCATGGGGCACAAGCTGCCGGGCGTGACGGGGAACCATTATCTGCGCCCGTCGACCGAGCAGCTCGCCGAGGACTTCGCAGCCGCGTATGCCGAAAAACGAGGCCACTTGGGATAAATTGGGATATGAAAACGCGAAACCCCAGGTCAGATGGGTATGTTTTAATATTCGCGTAGACAAAGCTTAGGGGCTTGTAAGTTCTATAAGGCTGTTTACCAGGCATTATGCCGTTCTGCAAGTTTTGTAAGCTCTGCAAAATCGGCTAAAAAACAACGACTTGGGATATGCCTGGGATATGCGCGACGCGTTTTCTGGGCGGTCTCAGGCGCGCCACACCCCACTGGAATAAACGCAAAAAAGGGGCGCCCGAAGGCGCCCCGTTGTCACAGCTCTGTCACAGCGTGTCGTAGCTACGCGACGAGCGAGTGCCCAAGCATCTTTCCCGTCTCGTCGAAGCCGTAGAACGTGCCGTCGATTCGCAGCACCTCGTCGTTGCTCATGCTGCCATCCTCCTTCAGCCAGTACCACTTGCCGTCGACCAGCTGCCAGCCCTTTACCATCTCGCCGTCCTCGCCCATGTAGTAGTAGGCCCCATTGACGAGCTGCCAGCCCGTGGCCATCGCGCCCGAGGGCGTGAAGTAGTACCACTTGCCCGAGATCTCTCGCCAGCCCGTCACCATGGCGCCGAAGGTTCCGTCGTGCTGGTCGTTGAGGAAGTACCACTTGCCTCCGTCGGAAAGCCAGCCCGCGCGCATGTACCCGCTTTCGTCGAAGAAGTACCAGGCGTCGCCTATCTTCGCCCAGCCCGTCGGCCATGTGCCGTCGCCGTTGGCGTACCAGTAGCGGCACTCGCCGTCCTGCTGCCAGCCAGACGGATAGTCCTCGCCGCCGTAGCCGAGAATCTTGTTCGCCTGCGCGACCGCGTAGTCGACGTTTGCCGTGGACGGGCACGAGGTCGCGTATACCTCGCGGTGGTAGATGATGTTCTCGCCGTGCACGAGCTTCGCGCCGCCGAGGTGGCGCTTCGACATGTCCGCGAGCAGCTTCGCGCAGGTGTCCAGCGTCTCGGTGCTCGGCGGGTTCGCCGTGGTGCCGCAAAGCTCGATGCTGAGGCTGCGGCGGTTGTACCAGTAATTGCCGCAATGCCAGGCAGAATCGTTCTCGCTCACGAGCTGGGCCACGTCGCTTCCGCTGATTACGTAGTGCGCCGAGGCCTGGCGGGCGGGGTTCTGCAGCGTCGAGATCGAGCCGTCCCACCAGCCCTCGCAGATGTGCACGAAGATGTAGAGGCGGCCGTTGTTGCCGTAGCTGAAATTCGGCGTCCCGTACCAGGTGACGCTCATCGGCCCACCCCCTCGATAGGGCCGTCGCTATAGTCTCCCTTGCCCATGCCGTTGAGCTCTTCCTCGTCCATTACTCCCCCTTCTCCTGGGTCTTCTCGTTCTCGAAGATTCGCATCAGCTTTGTATCGCGAAGCTCCGGGTATGCGCGGCAAAGGTTCTCTAAGATGCTCGCGACTTCCATTACGATGATGAACACGCACACCGCGTACACCGTCACGCCGCCGAAGCCGAAGTCGGCCACGTGCAGCGACAGCACCTCGACCGCTAACGACAGCGCGATGAACAGCAGGAGCACCATCTTATGGGCCAGCCCCTCACGCATCTTGGAAGACGAGACCTCCTTGTTGATGACTGCGGCCGCGAAGCCGCTGACCAAATCGAACAGCATCATGAACGCCGCTCCCGCGATCGCCCAAACCTGCTGCTCGGTCAATGTGTAGATTGCCTCCATTGGTTGCCCTTTCTCTAGCCTACGTGACAAGTGTGCGCCACCTGTCCCGCGGCCAGTTTTCGCCGCGCAAAAAGAAAACCCCAGGCGGGTCGGCGTTGAGCCGTTGCCCGTCTGGGGTCTCTCGATTGCCTGTCGGCTTAGTCCTAGTAGCCGATGCCCATCGACATGCGGCCTCCGTTCGGGACGGCGATGAATTGCGTCGCCCCTTGGCTCTTGTCCCATTCGCCGAGATACACCTTTCCGCTGGCCGCGACGACGATGCACAGGTTGTTGATGTACATCGGCTGCACCGCGTCAGCCGTGCATTGCCAGCCAACTCCGTCGAAGCGCTTGGCCTTGCCCGGGGCCTTCGGCACGGTCAATCCCGTGTCGATGTACCAGGCGGAGCCGTTCGTGTAGCCTGGAATCTGCACCATGCTCGCCCAAGCGTCGGAATGCTTCGACCAGAAGGCCGTGCCGCGCAGGGAAATCCACGAGCCGTCTTCGGCGCACTCCAAGGTCAGCATGCCGCCGTTGCCGACTCGCGCCGACTTGATTACCGACTTGTGCGAGCCTCCCAGCTCCGCCATCGTCGGCATCGTCTCGAAGAGCGCCACGGGCGTCCCCGCGTTGATGCCGTCGAGCGGCACGCGCCACAGCTTCAAGTCGTTTGTCGTGGTCGCGGGGTCTGCCGCCGTGCCCGTGGTGGGCGTGCCCTTGATGACGACGGGCTCGATGCTCTCGATGCCCGCGCTGGTTTTCTGGTATCGCGCCACGATCAGGTCGTTGCGCTTCTGGCCCTGCGTGCCCGACTGGATGGTGAGCGATGTCGCGGCCTGGTTCCAGAAGCGGCGTCCGCCGACCATGCCGACGCCCGTGCCGATCAGGCACTCGTTGGCGCTTGACATCACCGCCTTGAAGTCGTCGCCGTAATGGAGCACGCAGTCCGCCTTGCCGATGGCCGCCGTGTTGAGCGCCGCCAGGTCGTCGCTGGAGATGTGCGGCGTGCCGAAGCACGCGTCCACAGCCTCGAATGCCATGTTATTCCGTCCTTTCGTATAGAAATGCGCCCACTGAGGGCCTGTCGACCCAGGTTCCGCCGTAGACGGCCCCTGGATTGATTGCCTTGTTCCACTCGAAGATGCAGCCGACCGGGTGCGCCGCCAGGAACTGCGCCGCGGTGAAGTTGTCCGACCGGCCCGAGTCCGTGCGCAGCCACGCGAAGCCGTCGAGCGAGTCGACGAGCCGCCACGCGCCGCCCCACTCGGCGGCGGGCGAGCGGCCCGTGGTCTCGCGGTAGATGCTGCCAGGCGGGTGCGCCGCCAGGAAGCTCGGCGCCTGCGCCGACGACGATAGCGTGACCGTCACGTCCCCGCTGCCGTCGAACAGCGCGCTTCCGCTCGCCGCGCCCTCGAAGGTAATCCTGCGGGCCGTCTTGAGCTTCGCGGCCGAAGCGGCCTCCGTCGCGCTGTCCGCCGACCCGATGAAGTGTCCTTTGCCCTCGTCGTCCCATGTGTAAAGGTGCCCCGTCCGCATCATCTCGTTCACGGCGTTCCACACGCTTGTGCCGTAGAGGTCGATGGTGAGCACCTCCGGGGTCTTCCCGGGAACGTCCGCCTTCTTGGCGAACGTGAAGCGCCATCCGTACGTGTTGCCCGTCTGGCCCTCAAAGCCTCCGAATGTGAGCCAAGGCAGGTCGACGACGTTCGGCCCAGACCATCCGCCCATCTCGACGGGCGCGACGCGCTCGACCCATGTCCCCTTCGCGCCCATCGTCGACGTCTCGACGCCGCACAGCAGGTCGCTCCCGCCGTTGGTCGACACCCACACGAGCGCGCTCTGCACGAGCCCGTACCGCCCGTCGGACGGCTCGTAGGTGACGCGCAGCATGTCGCCGAGCGCCCCCGAGGCGTTGGGCCCGCCGAGCCTGTAGCAGTTTCTCGGGTTCGGCATCGACGCGAGCTTGCGCTTGTGCGCGTCTCCCGTGCCGTAGTCGAGCCACGTGTCCCCGCCGTCGTTCGAGTACTCGAGCTTGATTCCGGAGGGCGGCAGGAACGCGCTCAGGCAGCGCCCCGCCCCCATGAAGGCGGCGTGCACGGGCATCACGCTGCCGGTGCTCGCGCGGCGCGGGGAGAACTGCACGTCGAACGCGGAATGGACGTGCGACTTGGCCGCATAAACCGCATCCGCCTTGCCCTTGATGTAGCTCCACAGCGCGCTCACGGGGCGGCGGTGGTACGTGGTCCTGGACGTCCCCCCGCGGGCGTACTGGCATATGTAGTAGTCCGCGTCGGACGGCGTGTCGGAACCCGTCGTGAGCCTGTTCAGCGCCGCGCTCACGCCCTCCGCCGTGTCGTCGACCTTCTTGTCGAGCAGCTTGTCGACCATGGCGCGCAGCTGGGCGAACGCCTCGGGCCCCATCAGTCCGCGCGAGCCGCCCATCAGGCGAACCAGACCTTGACGTCGTTGGCGGTCACGTAGTCGACGTTGCTCTGGATGACGTCGAAGTCGCTGTCAGAGACGGAGTCGCCCTTCGCCTTGTTGGCGATGATCATGTCGCCGCTCTCGCACTGCTGCCCGGCGTACTCGCCGGCGGTGCGCACGAACCAGTACCAGCCGGGCTTGTAGGCCGTCTTCACTATCTCGGTGTAGCTGTTTGCCGCGCCCTGGTAGGCGGCGGCGTTGGTGACGGCGGCATTGACCGCGTTCTGCACGAACGCCGTGGTCGCGAGCTGCGTGTTGTTGCTGCCCGCGCCGGGCGGGGGGGCGGCGGGGGAGCCGGTGAGGTTCGGCGAGGCCAGCGGCGCCTTCTTGCCGAGCTCCGCGCTTACCGCCTTGTTCTGGACGGGGTTGGCGCTGGTCGACGAGATGGCCGAGTCGATGATGGGGTACGGCGGCACCTGCCACGTGCCGTCGCTGCGCAGGTAGCGCGTCGCCGCGCCCATCGCAGGAGCGGGCACCAGGCCGCGCGACCCCGCCGCCGACGCGCTGGCGCCCTTGAAGTCGCCGTAGGTGGTGTCCTTCTCCGCCTGCCACTGGGCCGTGCCGTCGCTCGCCCACGCGAGGATTTGGCCAGCGGCCCCGCCCGCCGGGATGTGCTTGTTGCCCGGGGTCGTCGGGTGCGAGTAGTTGTTAGCGACGGCACCGGCGAGCTTCTTCTTGTCCGCCGCCGTCATGAGGCCGCGCGCGCTCTGGGTCGCGTCCGCGTAGGTGGTGTTCGTGTCCTTGTAGTAGGGCACGCCGTCGATGATGGGCGACGGGGTGTACCCGGACGCGCTCGTCACGTCGCTGGTCGTCTTCACGCCGCCGAGCGTCCCCTTGCCCGCGGAGGGCAGGACGTAGTTGTTGGCGCCCGCGGCCACGCCGTCGAGCTTCGCCTTGTCCGCCGAGGTCATCGCGCCCGCCGGCCTCTGGCTCGCCGTCGGGATGGTCGCCGTGCCGATGATGGCCGGGGACGACTGCCCGTTCTTGAGCTGGATCTGCAGGCCGCTTATGCCGATGCCCGCCGCGAAGTTGCTCCGAGTCTGCACGGCCATCTCGCGCCCGGCGTCCTCGCTGAGCACGCGCCCGGTCGACGTCGCGGTCGCCGCGTCGTACGGCGTGTCGGTTGGAAGGTTTCCGTTTGCCATTCTGCGTTCCTTTCTATGAGAACCAACTGTTCGCGTCGGCCTGCGTGCAGCACGCCACGCCCACCGTCACGCGGCGGCCGTCCCTCGCGGCGGTTACGGGGTAGGCGGCGGCCACCTCCCCCACGCTGTCTTTCGCGAGGTCGCCCGCCGCCTTCGCCGCCTTGTCGGCCTTCGTCTCGACCGCCTTCAATGCCGCCTTGTCCACGTCGGCGCTGAAGGTGTAATTGCTGAGCGTCAGGCCAGACCCCGCGAAGTACTCGTGGCCACCGTTCGAGCTCTCGGCGGTTCCGCTGCTGCTCGTCTTCGTCGTGGTCTCGCTGCCGACCTCGTAGCTGTACGTGGCCACGCCGCGCGAGACCTTCACTATCTTCTTCGCGACCGTTGCCGTGACCGTGCGCCCGTGCGCGTTGTCGCGGGCGGAAATCACGTCGCCCACGTCCACGTCGATGTCGTCGTGCGCCTCCACCTCGACGCTTCCTTGCGTCTGGTACTCCTTGAGCTTCTTGCGGCCCTCTTCCTCCAGCTGCGCCTCGTCGGCGTTGCTGTAGTCGTACAGGGCCGCTATCTCGTCCACGCCGAAAAGGCTCTGGGTGTGCGACACGTTGCCAGCCGAATCGGCGTAGAAGTGGACTACCGCGCGGTCTTCCAGCTCGCCCGTGCCAGCGCAGACCAAATGGTTGACGCAGCGGTGAACAGAGGTGAGCGTGAAGTCGAGCAGGTCGGAATCGACCTTGTTCGCGTAGTCCACCGCGGGCGGCAGCGAGATTTCCACCTTGCCGCCCTTGCGGCGCATGGCGACCTTGCGCCCGTTGGCCTTCGCCATGGCCTTCAGGCCGCTGTAGCCGTCCGTGAATCGGTCGAAGGTGTACTTAATCGCCGTAACGTCTGCGGCGGCTGAGAAAAGGCCAGAAAGCCCCATGCTCTCGATGAGCGACGCGAGCGCATCGCCAGCTTTGCCGCTCACGGAGAGGTAGCCGCTGCCCGAATCGGGCAAGAGCCGCTTGCCCGCCAGGATTCCGTGCCAGGTGCGGCCTTTGCACAGAATCGAGCCGGTCGCTTCCCTGCCGGCCTCGTAGCTCGCCTGGTCGATGACCCCGCCGTATTCCGTGCCGTCGATGAACACGAATTGCCCCTCGGTCGGCGCGTATGCCGCGTCGCATTCGAGGGAAAACGCGTTCTCGTCGATTCCGAAGGCGAGGTCGAGCTCGAAATCCGACAGCTCGCGCACGTCGCCGAGCGCGGAATCGTTCACGACTATGACCATGGCGGCTCGCCTTCCTCCTCGTACCAGGTCAGGTCGATCCCGAACGACCCGTCCCATTCGATTTCATGCCTGCCGGGAGGCAACGGCTGGAAGATGTACTCGCCGCCGTCGAGGCCGACGCCTCGCCGCGCCTGCGGGAAGGCGTCGGCGGTCGAGCCGTCCGCGTTGACGATGGCCGAGACACGC
>OAWM01000821.1_pt1 | contig 15660 bp, 9 predicted proteins | sample 1495501 | NCBI WGS metagenome assembly OAWM01 (sample SAMEA2580210, study PRJEB22360) | human gut metagenome | biome: human gut; feature: human-associated habitat; material: faeces | place: Denmark | collected 2008/2010 | reverse complement strand
CTCGTGGCTGGAGGGGGGGGGGGCCCCCCCCGCCGATGCGGGGCAGCCCCTCTCTTCTTATTGATCCGTTGGGGACGGAGGAAAACGGATCAATTAGAGCTGGCAAGGGCATGGTTTGATCGCGCGCTCCGTCCCGGTCCGTCGGCTGCCGATTCGGTGCGGTTCGAAAGGGCTATTCGGCGCCATGGTGACCGGTGGTACTCTAGTATCCGTTTGAAATCGAGCGAAGGAGTGCCGCTATGGAGCAATCGAGCCTGTTTGGTGACGGCGTGGACATCGATACCGAAACGCCCACGACCGCGGAAGCCACCGCACCGACCGACGCCCGTGCCCAGGCGGCAGCGCGCGCGGCCGAGCTGCGCCATGAGCTCGATTACCACGCCTATCGCTACTATATGCTCGATGCGCCTGAGATCACGGACGCCGCCTTTGACAAAATGCTCGTTGAGCTGCAGGAAATCGAGGCGACCTATCCCGACCTGGTGACGTCCGACAGCTATACCCAGCGCGTGGGCGGCTACGTGAGCGAGCAGTTTACGCCGGTCACGCATATGGCGCGCATGTATTCCATGGACGATGCCATGGATCTGGACGAACTCGACGCATGGCTCCAGCGCGCCGAGGATGCGCTCGGTGCCGGCAGCGTCACCTATACCTGCGAGCTTAAGATCGACGGCCTGGGCGTGGCACTTACCTACCAAAACGGCACCTTCGTACGCGCGGCCACACGTGGCGATGGCACCACGGGCGAGGACGTGTCGCTCAACGTCCGTACCATCAAGGATGTGCCCATGCACCTGTCCGAGCCGGCGCTCGCCCACATGGGCGCCGACCGCGAGCGCGCCATCGAGGTGCGCGGCGAGGTCTACATGCCTAAGGGCAGCTTTGTTCGTCTGAATGAAGAGGCCGATGCCGAGGGGCGCGACCCCTTCGCCAACCCGCGCAACGCCGCCGCCGGCAGCCTGCGCCAAAAAGACCCCAAGGTCACGGCGCGCCGCGATCTGGCCACCTTTATCTACGCCATCGCCGATACCGACCCGCTGCACGTCCACAGCCAGCGCGAGTTCCTCGATTGGTTGCGTAGCGCCGGCTTTAGCGTCAACCCCAACGTGGCTCGTTGCGCCACGCCGGCCGAGGTCCACGAGTTCTGTGCCCAGGCGCTCGAGCACCGCGGCGACCTGGACTACGACATCGACGGCGTGGTCGTAAAGGTCGATAGCTTTCAGCAGCAGCTCGACCTGGGCTTTACCGCCCGTGCGCCGCGCTGGGCCATTGCCTTTAAGTTCCCGCCCGAGGAAAAGCAGACCGTCTTGCGCGAAATTCACATCCAGGTGGGCCGCACCGGTGTACTCACGCCGGTCGCCGAGTTCGACCCGGTGACGGTCGCCGGCTCTACCATCGCGCGCGCCACGCTGCACAACATCGACGAGATCCGCCGCAAAAACGTGCGCGAGGGCGACACCATCATCGTGCACAAGGCAGGCGACGTAATCCCGGAGGTCGTAGGCCCGGTGCTCGACAAGCGCCCGGCCGATTCGGTCGACTGGCACATGCCCGAGGTCTGTCCCGTGTGCGGCAGTCCCGTGGTCCACGAGGACGGCGAGGTTGCCTACCGTTGCGTGTCCATCGACTGCCCGGCGCAGCTCAAGGAGCGTCTGCTCCACTGGGTGAGCCGCGGCTGCATGGACGTTGACGGCCTGGGTGACGAGATCGTCGACAAGATGATCGCCGCCGGCCTGATCCACGACGTCGCCGACTTCTACCAGCTCACGGTCGACGATATCGCCGGGCTAGACACGGGGCGTACCTATGCCAGCTCCAACAGCAAAAAGGGCGTCAAGAAGGGCGACCCTATCCCGGTGGGCCTCAAGACGGCCGAGAAAATCATCGCCGAGCTCAACAAGTCCAAGAGCCAGCCGCTCGGTCGCGTGCTGTTTGCCCTGGGCATCCGCCACGTGGGCAAGAGCGTGGGCGAGGTCATCGCCGAGCGATTCCTGTCGATTGACAAGCTCATCTTGGCGAGCGAAGAGGATATTGCCGAGTGCGAGGGCATTGGCCCCAAGATTGCGGCGAGCGTCAAGCAGTTCCTAGCCGTGCCCGAAAATCTTGCCGTGCTGGAGCGTCTGCGCCAAGCGGGCCTGTCTCTCGAGGTCGACTTGGGCGCCGCTCATGCGCAAGCCGCAGCCGACGCCGGCGTGGCAGGCGAGCTCGCCGACGCACAGCCGCTCGCGGGTCTGACCTTCGTGCTCACCGGCACGCTCGTCAACCGCACGCGCGACGAGGCAGGCGCGGCGCTCAAGGTGCTCGGCGCCAAGGTTTCGGGCAGTGTTTCAAAGAAGACGAGCTACCTGGTCGCCGGCCCCAAAGCGGGCTCCAAGCTCACCAAAGCCGAGCAGCTGGGTGTACCCGTGCTGGACGAGGACGCACTCGAGCAGATCTTGGCGACTGGTCAGGTGCCCCAGGCTTAGCGCGTTGATAGCCTAATCGAAGAACCGCCCGGAAAGCATGATGCCTTCCGGGCGGTTCTTATTTGGACGGGGCAACCGGCACCGCGATCTGCGTCACGTAGGTTGCTGGGTCGTCGCTGATGATGCCGTCGATCAGGGCAATCTCGCGTTGTCCCGCTACGCTACCAACTTGTCAAAAGCCCCGCGCCGGTTGAGTACGGTAAACGCGACAACGCAAATGACTGCCGACAAAATCGACCCGCACGGCGACGCGATGCCCATGGGAAAGAGCGTGTCGGAATAGGCGTTCGACAGCAGCCATGCACCGGGCACGCGAATGAGCGCCACGGCCAGCACGTTGTGCGCAAAGCCGATGTAGCTCTTGCCGTATGCAGCGAAAAAGCCGCTAAAGCAAATGTGGATGCCGGCAAAGATTGCATCGAAAATATAACTGCGCATATAGCCGGTACCGGCGGCGACCACCGCGGCGTCCTTGGCAAAAAAGCCGATAAACGCCGGCGCCACCAGCCACATCAGCGCCGTGATCAGGCAGCCGTACACCACCGAGATCGTCATGGCGTCCTTGAGCACCTGACGCGCGCGATCGCCCTTGCCCGCGCCGGCATTTTGCGCCGTGAGCGCGCTGACGGTGGCGCCCATGGAGCTCGGCACAATGAACAAAAAGCTGATCATCTTCTCGACCAGGCCCACGGCGGCGGCGTCGACGAGCCCTCGGTGGTTGGCGATGACGGTGATAAACATAAACGCCACCTGGATACAGCCGTCCTGCACGGCCACGGGCACGCCGATCTTAAGAATGCTGCCGAGCACCTCGGGCTGGGGGCGCAGGTCGCTGCGCTTAACGTGGATGTTCGTGCGGCGGCTCTTGAGCCACACGAGCGCGAGGACAACGCTGGCCGTCTGGGCGGTTACCGTGCCGAGCGCCGCACCCACGGGGCCGAGCCCCATGTGTCCGATAAACAGAAAGTCGAGCGCGATGTTGATGATGCATGCCACGCCAATCACGTACATGGGCGAGCGCGAATCGCCCAGCCCGCGAAAGATGGCCGAAAGAATGTTGTACGCGGCGATAAACGGAATGCCGACAAAGCAGATACGCAGGTAGGCGGCGGTTCCTTCGATCGCCTCGGCCGGCGTGCCAATGAGCGCCACAACCTGCGGGCACAGCGCAAGCAGGACAACGGCCAGCACCACCGAGACACCCATAAAGAGCGTGATGGTGTTGCCGATGGCGGTCTCGGCACGGTCGAAGCGACGCGAGCCCACGGCGTGGCCGACAATAACCGTCGTTCCCATGGCCAGGCCCACAAGCGTCACGGTAATGATATAGAGCGTCTGCGCGCCATTGCCCACGGCGGTGATGCCGGCGGCGCCGCTGAACTGCCCCATCATGTACAGATCGGCCATGCCGTAGAGCATCTGCAAAAAGTACGAGAGCATATAAGGCAGGGCAAAGACCGCGATGGTCTTGAGGACATTGCCGCGTGTGAGGTCGTGTTCCATGGGCGGGGCTTTCTGGCTGGGTTTGTTTACGTACCAGTGTAGTGAAAATCCTACAACGATTGTAGAGTCAAGGTTTATGTTGGGTGCCGGGCGAAAAAGTGAGCCTGTATTCATTTCCCATGGTTTAAAAGAGTTGGATTAACCCGTTCGAGCATGATGCTTTGACCTCTCCGTGCCCCTCGCCTCAAACCATCACAACATTCGATGTTTTTTGCCAAAATCGGGAAAAGCATCGAATGTTGTGATGGTTTTTCTACCACTCGATCGGGTGGAATCGCTTTCTTGCGCGCGAAGGTGTGCGGACCCGTGGGCGGGGGAATAAGGTTGGTTATCCGACTCCATTGGAGGGCTCATGGACCTGCCGATCGTCCTGTCCCATAAGACTGCCTGGCTGTACCACAACGTGGCGCGCCCGTCCGAGCCGCTCTCGCGAGCAAGTAGCCTATACGATGAGGACTCGCTTGCTAACGAGGCGGAGCCGACTGCGGACCTGCCCAAATTGGGGCTAGATGCCAAGGGGCTGAGGGCTTCAACGGCGGTTGGGATCGTTACCGACTATCTGGTTTCGCTTGGTATTCCGCGAGAAGAGCTCGATCATATCGACACGCTCGTCAACTTCGATTTTGAGCGCTCGACGCCGGCTGGATTTAGATGCCACGTGTTTGGGGCGCCAGTACCTCCGGGCCATCTTATCGAGGTGGCAGAGGGCCTTCTGGTGGTTGATGAGGTCATGTGTTTTGTCCAAGCGGGTTCGTGGATGAGCGAGCCCGAGCAGCTGGAATATGGCTACGAAATCTGCGCCCGATACCATTTGAATCATCTGTCGACAGGCGATTATATCGAGATGGGGCAGAGGTATACCGTTGCCGACTTGATTGCTTATTGCAATGAGAACCGATCTCGTCAGGGGGCCATACGCGCGGCTGCCGTGCTCAAGCGCGTGCACGATGGCGCGCGGTCGCCCATGGAGACGGCCACCGCAATCATGGTCGTAGCAAAACGTTCCCAGGGAGGGCTGGGATACGCCAAGGTCGAGCTCAACCATCGGATCGATGTTCCCAACGAGTTCAAATATCTCGCTAAGGCCGGGTATTTCGAGATCGACGTATATGCGCCTGCGAGTGGTACGGGGATTGAATACAACGGCTCGGACCATCTTGGTAAACAGCGCAGCGCGTCGGACGCGGAGCGTATGACCGTGCTGAGCGCGCTGGGCTTTAGGATGATCGTCCTCACCGGGACTCAGTTTGCCCACCAGCTGCAATTGCACCGGGCGATGAACGCCATTGCACTCGCTATGGGTCTCACGTGCGACCGAAGCGAAGCGTTCCAAAAGCGGCAGAACGACCTGCGAGAATTCGTGATTCGGCACTGGGACGGCGGCCTTTAGGGGCGTCCCGGCCCTTCTGCGGGGTGCCATGGGCAAGCAAACCATCACAACATTCGACGTTTTTCGCCAAAATCGGGAAAAGCATCGAATGTTGTGATGGTTTGTATGCTGAGGATGGGCTTGGAAAGTCCGTTTTGCTCGAAGCGACCTGTCCTGTCGTACGGGTGTCGGCATGATTCTCTCGTGGGGGTATTATGTTTTCTGAAGAATAAAACGCCGCGTGAGGGGAGGGCTGCGTGGACGGGCACGTGCAACATGACGGTTTTGGTCGCGATATCAACTACCTGCGCATTGCCGTTACCGACAAGTGCAATTTCCGCTGCATTTACTGCATGCCGGCCGACGGCGTGGCGCCCCGCGCGCACGACGAGCTGCTCAGCGCCGAGGAAATTGCCCGCTTTGTGCGCCTAGTGGCGGGGGAGGGCATTCGCCGCGTGCGCCTGACGGGTGGCGAGCCGCTGGTCAGCCGCCGTATCATCCCGCTTATTCGCGACATTCGTGCGATTCCGCAGATCGAGGACATCTCGCTCACCACCAATGGTGCCCTGCTTCCCAAGATGGCGCCGCAGCTCAAAGATGCCGGGCTTAACCGCGTCAACATCTCGCTCGATACGCTCGACCCTACGCTCTTTGGAAAGATCACGCGCCTGGGTCGGCTCGAGCAGACCATGGCCGGCATCGATGCGGCGCTGGCTTGGGGCTTTGAGCCCGTTAAGGTGAACTGCGTTGTTGTGCGCCGGCTCAACCAAGACGTGGCGGCCCTCGCGCGACTGACCGTCGACCGCCCCATTCATCTGCGCTTTATCGAATACATGCCCATTGGCGACGAACACACGAGCTCGCATTGCGCTGTGGACCCGCATGCGCCCGCGCTCAATCCCGAGCTGTGGGACGCGAGCGATACCGTGCCGAGCGACGAGCTGCGGGCGCGCATCAATGCCGGGGCCACCGCGGTGGGACTGGGCGAGCTCGAGCCGCTCGACATCAACGACGCTCCTGCCGGCGCGGGCCCTGCGCGCTATTGGCACTTTCCGGGCGCGGCGGGAACGGTCGGCTTCATCAGCGCCATGTCCAACCATTTTTGTGCGAATTGCAACCGTTTGCGCCTGACGGCCGATGGCAACGTGCGTCCGTGCCTGTTCAACGATGCCGAGTATTCGGTGCGCAACGCTCTGCGCCGTGGTGATGATATGCAGGTACTTTCGATTTGGCGCGATGCCGTGGCCCACAAACCGCAGGAACACGCGATAATTGAGGGCACGCAACGATTTATGTCCCAAATCGGAGGATGATCATATGGCCAAGAGCAGGTACGCCGATGCCACCAAGGCCGCTCGTAGGGCCGCGATGTCTGCCCACAAAGTCACGGCTGCAGCCAGCGATGCCGTTGCAGACGCACAGCCGACTGCCAGCGCTGCCACCGAGCCCGCCCGCGACGCCCGTCGCGACGAGCTGACGCACGTGGACGCCAAGGGCGAGGTACGCATGGTCGACGTGTCCGACAAGGCCGAGACCCATCGCATCGCCATCGCCGAGGGCACCATCCTCATGCACCCCGAGACGCAGGCCATGGTGTTGCGGGACCGCGCCAAAAAGGGCGACGTGCTTGCCTGCGCGCGCGTGGCGGGCATCATGGCCATCAAGCGCACAAGCGATATCATCCCCATGTGCCATCCGTTGCTCATTACTAAGAGCAAGTGCGACATTGCGCCCATCGCTCCGGCGGGGACGCCGACTGAGGACGTGCTCGAGGGCTGGGCACCGGCGCGTACGGACGGGCAGGTTGGCTTTCACGTACTGGTTACGGCGGGCGTGACGGGCAAGACAGGTATCGAGATGGAGGCCCTGACCGGAGCGAGCGCTGCATGCCTTACGATCTACGACATGTGCAAAGCCGTCGATCGCGGCATGGAGATCGTCGACGTGCGCCTGTTGCACAAGGAGGGCGGCCGCTCGGGCGTGTGGGATCGTGCAGAGCGTCAGGCCGCTGCCGTTGAGGCCGTGGCCACTGACGGTGCCGCGCCCGCGAGCGCACCCGTCGCCGTCGCGCCCGCAGCTCCGGCGCCGGCCGTCCCCGCGATCGCGTTTATCGGCTACCAAAACTCGGGCAAGACCACGCTCGTCGAGAAGGTTATCGCCGAGCTCACCCGCCGCGGCCTGCGCGTGGGTTCGCTCAAGCATCACGGGCACCACGGCTTTGATATCGACGTGCCCGCTAAGGACACCTGGCGCCATCACCAGGCCGGCTCCAAGCACGTGGGCCTCATCTGCGCCACGCGCTGGGCGGAGTACGCCGACACGCGCGAGGAGGACGAGATGCCCGCGCGCGAGCTGCTATCACGCTACAACGATGTCGACGTGGTGATCATCGAGGGCTACAAGACCGAGGGCTTCGACAACATCGTCGTCGCGCGCTCCGGTGTCGACCGTCTGCGCGGCAAGAGCTCGCTCGACCTGGTCGACGGTCGCACGTTGGCTCTTGCCTGCAACGAAGCCCTTGCACGCCAAGCCTTCGATGCCGGCTTCGCGACCCGAGCCATCAACATCAACGACGCCCGAGCCATCTGCGACCTTATCCAAGACCACCTTCAGGCTTGACGCTGCGCCGACCCCAAGCACCCCATCTCGCCCCTCAAGCCGTCGCTCGCGTACCAAAGTACGCGTCGCTCCTCTTTCGGGGCGACCTGGGGCACTTGGAATCGGCTCGCTGCGCTGCCATAACCTGCCAAAAAGGGACAGGTTTATTTTGGCAGGTTTTATCTGGGTAAACGTCATTTCCGCCACAAAGGGGCCAGGCACCTTTGTGGTGGTTTTTGCTTTGGTAGATTATCGGGACATGCCTTACAATCTACCAAGTAGTTCATGACGGGCGAAAAACGGAGAGAAGGGGCTTGATGCGTCCTTAATGTTTCATGCGGATAGATTGATTTGGCAGACGGTGGCGAATGCCCGCCGTCCGCATTCGTATGAAACAAGGAGTCTCCATGCTCGCCTCACTTTTCTCAAAGCCTCAATCATCGCTGTCCGCGCAGGCTAAACGCCTGGTGGCGATGCGCTTTCTCATCTACACCGGTTTTCAGACCAGCTACTTTATCGGCGTCATCGGAACGCTCACCTATGCGGATGACGCCTCGGTCATCGCGACATCGCTGGCCGTCCTGTTTATGAATGTTTTTGTAATCCTGGGATCCTTTGCGGGTGGCGCGGCGCTCGACGCCTGGGGCCCGCGCCACCATTTCTTGCTGAGCATCGTGGGTACGCTGACAACCGGCGCGGCGATCATTGCCTTTGGCAGCGCGACCGGCATCGTCCTGCTCGGCGCGGTGCTCCTGGGCTTTGTGATGGGGTTCGCCCAACCCATCGCCACATCCTATCCGGCTTACCTCACCGACGACCCCGTCGAGCTCAAAGACATCAACTCCGCCATCGCCATGCTCTCAAACGTGAGTATCATCGTTGGCCCCACGCTGGGCGGCTTTGTCGCGGCGGCTGCATCGTCACGCGCGGTGTTCGTGCTCATGATGATCTTTACCGTACTGGCGCTCGTCGCCGGTTGGGGATTTAGGCCGCAAGCAGGTCGCGTCGCCGCACGCGAAAGTACTCCCGCGGATAGCAGCACAACGGCAAGTACTGCCAGTCAAAGCTCCGACTCCAGCAAATCCACCCGCGCAACCTTCGCGACCAGCATCAAGACAGTCTTTACCAACAGCGTTCTCGCCCTACTGTTCTGCATCATCTTTCTTTCGAACTTTGGCTATGGCGCCTTTGACCCGCTGGAGTCGTTCTTCTACCGCGATGTTCTGCACGTCGGTGTCGAATGGATGGGCTGGCTCTCGTCGGCCAGCGGTGTGGGCGCGGTGCTGGGCGCCGTGGCCGCGCTCCGCTTGCCGCCGCACCTGGTCAACCTTAAGACACTGCTTGTGGCGCTCATGTCCGTGGGTCTGGGAAGCCTGCTCTACGTGGGAACGCCGTACGTGGGCGTAGCCCTTGTCGGCCAGATTGCCCTGGGCGTGGCCTGGGGTGTCGTCAACCCGCTCCACAACACCATCGTGCAAACGACGGCCCCGCTCGAGCAGCTCGGTCGCGTGAACTCGGTCATGGGGTTTAGCAACATGTTTGCCGGCGTAGCCCCGCTGGCGATTGCCCCCTGGCTGGCGGTGACGTTTGGCGTGCAGCAGACGCTCGTTGGTGCGGGCATGGTCGTGACGGCGGTTCCCGCGGCGCTGCTGCTGTTTGGACGCCGGCATTTGGATCGTGCCGCAAAGCAGTAAAAACCATCACAACATTCGATGAAAATCGCGATTTTGCCGAATAACGTCGAATGTTGTGATGGTTTGCGCCCCGGACTAGGCCATCCTGCGAGTCCGGCCACCACAAAGGGGCCAGGCACCTTTGTGGTGGTTTTGCGCCAAAGCGCCCCGTGTGCGCTTTGGTATACCATGAACGCCACTTCCAGATACACCCCACACCGCCGCACAACCCAGAAAGGCCCCCTATGGACGCCACCTTCAGTCACATCAAAGCCGTGTTCTGCGATATTGACGGCACGCTGCTCACGAGCCAGCACACGGTGTCCCCGCGCACCGTGGCGGCGATCCGCGCCCTGCGCGAGCGCGGCGTGCTCTTTGGCCTGTGCACCGGGCGCGATGCCCACGCGACCGAGGCCATGTACGAACTCTGGGGCATCGAAGGCCTGGTGGACGTGCTCGTGGGCTGCGGTGGCGCCGAGGTCATCGACCGCGCGCACGGCATCAACGAGCTGAGCTATCCGCTGCCGGGCGAGACCATCGCGCGCATCTGCGAGCACATGGCAGGCCTGCCGGCAACGCCCATTTGCCCTCGGGACGGCGTGCTCTATGTGCCCGAGAGCAATGCATGCGTCGAGCACCTGTCGCGTGTCGACTGCGTGCCCTACCAGGTGGTCGACTTTGCCGAGTTTTTGCACGAGCCGCAGACCAAGGTGATGTTTACCATGGCGCCCGAGGCGATGCCGCAGGTCATCGAGCGGGCGTCGACGTTCGTCGACGGCACCGTTAAGGCGGCGGCTCTGCAAACCACGCAGCGGCTCTACGAGTTCATGGACCCGCGCGTGTCCAAGACGCGCGGCCTTGTGCGCGTGGCGGAGCTCAACGGCATGGAGCTTCAGAACATCTGCGTGTTTGGCGATGCGGACAACGACACCTGCATGGTGGCCGACGCCGGCGTGGGCGTGGCTATGGCAAACGGCAGCGACGCCACCCGTGCCGCCGCCGACTTTGTAACCGCCAGCAACGACAAAGACGGCATCGCGATCTTTATCGAGGAACATCTGCTGTAGCGCTAGGGCAGAATCACCACAAAGGGGACAGGTGCCTTTGTGGCGGCCTCAGGCGATTTGGGCGAATTGATGCCTAAAATCTGCGCACAAAATCAAATATGATTGTCTGAACATCACGCTTCTAACCACCGATGGGTTAAAGATATTCTCATCAGTTTGGTAAGGTATTCCTGCTGGCTAATGACCTACCGCTCACGGTCGATTTTCGACCGTGAGCGGGATGTTTGCTCTTGAGCAAAATGTTGTGCAAATAAATCTAATGCCATTAAAAAATGATAGTCAACTAAACTACCAGCAGAAACCAAAAATAGATAGCGAATAAACGAAGGTAAATCTGAGCAAATGTCAAGAGAATTGAGAATTCGCTACAAAACCATCGGTTTTCTTGCTCAGATGTTCAAACAATCGCTACAATACGGATTACTACGCGAGCGCAATTACAGATTGCGCAGATACGTTTGATGGTGAAAGAGCAAGATCGCGGTCTCTTGGGGAGGAGACATCGATGAAAGCGAATTCAGATAAATCTAAGCAGCGTAAAAAAGCGACGCGCCGCGTACTGGCAGGCGTTTTGTGCGGAGCATCCGTTTTGAGCCTGGTACTGTCGCTCGTCATGCCTCCAATCTCGCAGGCCATTGCCAACGATGCCCAGACGGTTTCTACCGAGAAAACTGTGATGGGGGGGGGTTCCTCAAGTGAGTCTACTGATGTAGATAACACCAACAATGGGGATACCGACAACCAGAATAGTGACGACGCTGAGGGTGGCGAGGCTGGAGATGATGTCCAGTCTGAGGGGCTGTCCGAGGAAGACTCGCAGGACGAGGATGCCGAGCAGACCGCGGATGACGCTAGCAATGAGGGCGCAATTCCACCTGTTGCGGAGGATGCGACCGAATATACGCTGATTAATTCTGCAGACGACCTATCTCACTACCTTCAAAATGATAAAAAGGCCGGCAAATATCGCTTGAATCTCGATATTGAGTATGCAAGCGACATTACGCTTGGCCAGGGTGAAACCACCATCGACCTCAACGGCCATAAGATCAAACACTCGGGCGTGGAGCCTGGCAAGTCGCCCAACATGTCCATGTTCAATGTGCCCGAGGGTGCGACGCTCACGATTGAGGATCTGCAGCAGGCGGCTGATAACAAGTTCGAGCAGGATGGCGACAAAAACGGCAACCTTGCTAAGCTCGATTACGACGGCACAACGCCCAGTAAGCTCACTTACTACGTGACTGATTCGACTTCGAGTGACACTGCTACTACCGAGACCCTTTTCAAGCACGAGGTTGCCATCAATGGCGCCATCGTGGGCACCACTGCTCACTCTACGATGAGGCTCATCAACGTCTGTGGCGGTACGTTTAACCTTCAAAGCGGCGTGCTGACCACGAATCAGGACGCAAATGTTCGCCACCTGATTTATGCCGATAACGGCTCTACCGTCAGCATGAGTGGCGGATACGTTTGTGGTGCTTCTATGGGCAGCGATGGTGCTGGTGCTGGAATTCATGTTGAGGGCTCAACCCTGGATGAGGGCTCAACCCTGGAGATCTCTGGCGGCGTAATTGCTGGTAACTATGCCCCCAGTGGCGGCGGCGTTTATGCCCGGAATTCTACGGTACACATGGTTGACGGTATTATCTCCGGTAACGGTACAAATAATTCTCAAAGCGGTTTTGGCGCGGGAATTTGTGCTGAGAACTCTAATGTGGCCATTACGGATGGTCACATTACTAACAACAAATATCAGCACTACGATGATAGTCACAAGGGTAACGGTTGCCACGGTGGTGGCGGCATTGCTGCTTTCAATGGCGGCAGTCTCGCAATTGCAGGCGGTTACATCACGGGCAACTACTCTGCCGAGGCTGGCGGCGGCGTTTATGCTGGCGCTTGGAATAGTGCTCTTTCCGGGTTTACGTTTTCTGGTGGAACCATAGCTAGCAACGTGGCGCAAAACTCGGAGGGCGGCGGTATCCGTATCTCTGCGCCTACAGTTGGCGATTTTAACGTGAGCGACGAGAAAGCCTACATCACTAACAATACGACCAATACCACCAACGACTGGGGTGGCGGCGGCGTGTTCGTTCAGGGTAGCAGTGAACAAGGCATTAAATCGGCGAGCCTCAATATATATAACGCGCTGATTACCAACAATCATGCCAATGGCTTTGGCGGCGGGTTTGCCGCTTGCCCGACTGGTAAGACTGCCATTACCGATACCAATGGCATCGCGGTTTTCGGTAATACTGACGGTAAACCTGACGGTAGTTATAACCGATCGGGCGGCACACACGAAAAGACCGATGACAAGGATTGGCTCCCTAACAACAAAGGCGGCGAAATAACTGAAGAGTTTAAAAAAGCCGGTCACCAGGATCTTTTTCTTATTCGCGATAGTACTAACGGTGAATACATCGCAGCCGTAACGGGTCAGATGCTTGGCGGCGGTGCTGCCAACTGGACGGGCACGATCGACAAAACACCAACGTCTATCGGCAAGTACGAGGGCGCCCAAGCTAAGTACAGGATTGGCCTTAAATCTGAGCCGATTCAGGAAGATAAAGATGCTGCTACCGCGGCTGCGTCCCTCTTCATCACGGGCAACAGATCCAACATTCACGGTGGCGGCATCATGACCAACGGCGACGTAATCGCTGGCTCCACCACGGAGGTGAACGTGTACCCCAAGATGAAGCTCAACGGCACTAAGGCGCTAACGGGTCGTGCGCTTAAAGACGGAGAGTTCAAGTTCCAGCTGCTCAAACGGGGTACAAACAAGCAGGATCCCTCGTTTGCCGATCACAAGCTGCAACTCAATGGCTGCACAAAAGTTGGCGATGGGGTCACGAATGATAGTGACGGCAACTTTGCTTTTAATCTGGGCGAGGTCTACTCCGATGGCTCGATTGTCTACTACCTCGTTGAGGACCCCGGTGACAATCCCGTTTCTGGCGTGACTTGCGACGAGACTATCTACAAGATTGAATTTGAAACAACGGTGGCCCAGACACAGAAGGTGCTGGACATTACTTACACCTACTACTCGGTTGGAAAAGTAAAGGTCACTAATCTCACCAAAGGGGACTCGATGGAGGTTACCCCGAGCGATGTCAGTAATGTGTCCGTTAATCTCACGAACGGTAAGATCTTTATTAATGATAAGACCTTTACTAATGCATACACAGCCAAGGGCTCTTGGACACCTCAGGTGACCAAGAAGGTCGACGGCGGCGAGATGAAGGAGTTCAAGTTCGAGCTGTATGCTGAGAATTCCGACAACACGGAGACACCCCCTCAGACCAAATATACTTCTGCTGAGTCGGGAAATTCTCAGACAGTAACGTTCGATCCGGTACCAATCGGTCCACTGGGCATCAATGATCTTACCAATGGCAAAGCAACGTTCACCTACTACATCCGTGAATGCGACGCCAGCGAGGCCGATGGCACCAAACACGAAGGCTACAAGAACGACACCAAGAGGTTCAAGGTCGTGGTAACGGCAACGGACAACGGTGACGGCACGCTGAAATGCACGCCGGTCTACTACGAGGTCGACGCCAACGATAATGTGAGCGCGAATTCAACCCCTAACCCCACCTTCACCAACACCTACTCCACCTCTTTGCCCCTTTCTGGTATGTCGGGCGTCACTCTGACGTACCTTGCCGGCGCGGCGGTGCTTTGCGCTGCTGCGGCCTGGATGCACATTCGTCGCAAGGCGAATGCGAAGGGAGGTAAGCGTCGTGAATAAGAAAGTTTGCTCCTTCCCGATCTTGTTTGCGCTGCTTGCCCTCCTGATCGGCACCTGCGCGGTTGTGTTCCCCGCTTCCGCGCAGGCCGCGCCGACCTCGACCGGTTCCATCACGGTGAGCGGCACCGTGGCGAGCAGCTACGACGCCTACCAGATCTTTAGCGCCAACGTCGTCGACGGCGACAGCGACGCCAAGACCGCCACCGACCTTGCCTGGGCAAACGACGCCGCGCGCGACGCCGTCCTGCCTGCGCTGCACAGCGCCGGTATGCCCAAATCCCAGACCACTGCGCAGGAAGCTGCCGAGTGGCTCAACGCCGATTCCCACCTTACGAGCGCGCTGAGCGCACAGCTTGCTCGTTCCCTCCAGAGCTCTGGCGCCGTGTCCGTGGCCCTTAACGCGGGCACGGTGGCCGAGCTGCCCTGCGGCTACTGGCTCATCGTCGCCGACGACGACGCTATCGCCCAGGGCGAGGCCGGCACCGCGCCGATCATGGCCCTGGTCGGCGGCAGCGCCGTCACCGTCAAGCCCAAGGCGGCGACCCCCAAGGTCGCCAAGCACGTGCTGGAGGACGGCACCGCCGCCTGGCAGAAGGCCGCCGACGCCACGGTCGCCGACGACCTGTACTGGCGCCTCTCGGCCACGGTCCCGGCGGGGCTCACCGCCTACGACACCTATACGGTGCGGTTCGTCGACACCATGAGCGCGGGGCTCGACCCCTCCAAGGTCGCCGCGAGCATGCATGTTTACGTGGCGGCGGGCGCGGACGGCGGCTTTGACGCGGTCCAGGCCGGTAAGGACGGCCGCGCCGGCACCGAGCCCGCGAAGGGCTGGACCGACATCACGGTCCAGTGCGCCACCAAGGTAGCGGCCGACGGCAAGACCTTCACCGTGCGCACCGGCGACCTCATCGCCGCGCTCGGCGGGGCCGACGCCTTCACCGCGGGCGCCCGCGTGGTCGCCGTGTACAACGCGCCGCTCAACGGCGCGTGCAACCACGGCATCGCGAAGGGCAACCCCAACGAGGTCTACCTGCGCTACCCGCGCTCTCCCTTTGCCGACCAGTCCGGCGACGCCGGCTTCACCCGCACGCCGAGCGACGACGCGTGCGCCTACACCTGGGATCTTGCGCTCACCAAGCGCGGCAGCGACGGCGACAAGCCGCTTGCCGGGGCGGTCCTGAGCATCGCCGACGACCGCGGTCGCACGCTG
>OAWM01000817.1_pt1 | contig 15720 bp, 9 predicted proteins | sample 1495501 | NCBI WGS metagenome assembly OAWM01 (sample SAMEA2580210, study PRJEB22360) | human gut metagenome | biome: human gut; feature: human-associated habitat; material: faeces | place: Denmark | collected 2008/2010 | reverse complement strand
GCACATCCTGCGTATAATAAGGATTGAACACCGTCAGCCCCTCCGTGGATTTGATGTACACGAAAGAGACCGGATAGTCCACCGCTCCCAACGCATTCCGGTCTGCCGTATGCCCCAAACGTGTAATGCGCAGGTTCCTCCAGTCTATACCGTACACCCGCCGCTTGTGCACATGCTGGTATTTGGAAATGTCGATGCCGTATATCCGTTCCGAATGGTACAGCATTTGTTCGCCCCGGAACCGTCCCTTCGCCCACACTCCGCACTTGACCACCTCGTGAGGAGCTACTGAAAAGCCGAAGCCGTCACGCCGCCCGTCCTTCCATTTCCCTACATAGTACCCTCCGTCGTTCGCCGTGAACTCTCCCTCGCCATGCTCTTCCATCCGTCGGTTGAAGAGACCTTCATACGTCCCCTCTTTTGCTCGAAGACGTCCGCGCCGCAAAGAATCCCCACGCCAATATCCGCTGTACGTGCGCCCCAAGGAGTCGGTATACTCCCCGTATCCTTTCCGGATGCCCGCATGCCAACTGCCACGGTACACCCCGCCATCGGGATAACGCATCACCCCCTCACCTTCCGGGAAGCCACCGACCAACTGTCCGTAGAACAGCGTATCCCGACACGTATAAGTACCGTAGACCGGGCATGTTTCCGACACGTCTTTTTCTCCGGTAAAGTCAAAACGGAACCCTGTGCGCCAACCGGAAACCCAAGCTTTCAAATCTTCCCATACACACTCCGGCCAAGACGCATGGGACAAACTCAAGGCATACAACCCGGCAGCCGGATAAAAACGGCCACCGACCCACATACCGTTCAGATTCCTCCAAGGCCCGAACACAGGAGCACCCTCTGCCCCTTGAATTAAAGGAATTTCCGGACAACCGTCTTTCATCCGAATGCTCACCGGCGAAGCTTCAGCTTTTTGCCTGCGGGACGCCGCCCCCGGCCATCCCCAATACCCCCACCATGTATAATACGGCGAAAGGATATGAAACCAACCATAGGGAAACGGATTCAACCGAAAACGGCGGCAACCGTCGGGCAACTTACCGCCTGCCGCCTGCCACACGGACGGACCTCCGGAAATTCCCCGGCCTCCCCTCGCATGAATACGCAGCGTCCGCTCCTCACGCAAATACGCATCTTCTCCCCCTGCGGCCAGCAACCTGTCCAAAGCTTGCTTGCAACGTGCCAGTTCTCCACACTGCGCCTTCACCCATTCGTTATGAGCCATGACTTCATGAAATCCTTCGTCCACCACCGAATGCGTACGGCCGTAATACTCCATTTCCTCCAACATCCTCCGAAAACCGGCCAAACGCACAGACACCAGTCGCGACTCTTTCTGCAAGGCAGGAAGCAAGCCCTCACGGTTCAGCCGTTCCGGCCTCGTCACGGAATCGGCAGCCGTCAGCAAACGGCCGGAATAGGAAATGAAAAAGGCATTGGCCCGAAATTCACGCTGTGCCGTTTCGCGCTCTGCAGAAAGCCCTCCCAAGGTGGAATCGGTACGTAAGACATTAAAATACAAGGTGTCGCCTCCCGGTACTCCCAATTCATACCAAGACACCGTGACAGCCTCTGCCACGCCCTCACGGCATGCCCTCTCCGAAGTCGGCCAAAAAAGCAGGCATCCACACAAAATGATTCCTACCGTCGCCACCCACACTGTTTTGCATAATTTGCTCACGCCCGGCAGAGACGAGCAAGCTTGCCTCTGCCCTCGCTTAATCGCAAATTTCTTTTTATTCCACTTCATACATTTCCCGCACGAAAAAGCCTCATTGCTTTTCTGTCTAATTAAAAACAAAAATACAAAAAGCATTTAAAAGATGTTGCGGTTTTAAAAGAATATAAGTATTTTCGCAGCGATAAATCATTTATTAATTTAACTAACGCTCTATTGTATCATGAAAATCAACTCTCTGCTTGCAGGTGTAGCGCTCATGGCAACTTCGTACACGGTTTGCGCACAAGACAATACCGTGACCGTACAGACTAAAAAAATCGGAGCCGACATCCAGCCGACCATGTACGGCGTGTTCTTCGAAGACATCAACTTCGGAGCCGACGGCGGTTTGTATGCCGAACTCGTCAAAAACCGTTCTTTTGAATTTGCCCCCGACCATTACATGGGTTGGAAGATGTTTGGCAACGTCACGTTGCAGAACGACGGCCCTTTCGATAAGAATCCGCATTACGTCCGTTTAGGTTACGCCGGACATGGCGATATGTGGACGGGCATACAGAACGAAGGCTTCTTCGGCATCGGTCTGAAGAAAGATGCGGAATACCGTTTCTCCGTATGGGCACGCGTGCCGGACGGCAAGCCGGTGACGCTGATGGTCCAGTTCATCGACCAGAACACGATGGATGACGCACAGCAGTTTGTCAGTCAGGACTTGGTTATCGACTCGAAAGAATGGAAAAAATACACGATGGTCATGAAATCCAACCGTACCATCGCCAAGGCCAACCTGCGCATCTTCCTTTCCAATCCGCAACATCGCTCAGGTACGGGTACCGTAGACTTGGAACATGTATCTCTCTTCCCGGTCGACACTTGGATGGGACATGAGAACGGCATGCGCAAGGATCTGGCACAAGCTTTATACGACATGCGTCCGGGCGTGTTCCGTTTCCCCGGCGGCTGTATCGTAGAAGGTTCCAATCTGGAAACGCGCTACCAATGGAAGCATACCGTAGGGCCGGTGGAAAATCGACCGCTCAACAAGAACCGTTGGGAGTCGACCTTTACCAACCGTTACTATCCAGACTATTTCCAAAGCTATGGTCTGGGATTCTATGAATACTTCCTGCTGAGCGAGGAAATCGGCGCGGCTCCGCTTCCCGTATTGAATGTAGGTATGGCTTGCCAGTACCAGAATTGGGACAATGAGAAAGCCCACGCGGCCTGCAATGCCGAGGATTTGAAGCCTTACATCGACGATGCCCTCGACCTGATCGAGTTCGCCAACGGTTCGACTGATACGAAATGGGGAAAGTTACGCGCCGATATGGGCCATCCGGAACCGTTCAACATGAAATACTTAGGCATCGGAAACGAGCAGTGGGACAAGTTCTATTTCGACCGCCTGAAATTCTTTGTGGAGGCTGTCCGTAAAGCCCATCCGGAAATCCTTATCATCGGTTCGTCCGGTCCCGACTCGGAAGGCAAAATGTTCGACCTCGGTTGGGAAGACATGAAGAAACAGAAAGTAGACCTTGTGGACGAACATTTCTACCGTCCGGTAGACTGGTTCAAAAACAGCATGAACCGCTATGACGACTACGACCGTAACGGCCCGAAAGTATTCGCCGGCGAATATGCCTGCCACGACCACGGCAACCGCATGAAATGGAACCACGCAGGCGCTTCTATCTACGAAGCCGCTTTCATGACCACATTGGAACGCAACGCCGACATCGTGCACATGGCTACATACGCTCCGCTTTTCGCCCACGTGGAAGGCTGGCAATGGCGTCCCGACCTGATTTGGTTCGACAACCTCCGCAGCGTGAAGTCCGTAAGCTACTACGTACAGCAGATGTATGCCAAGAACATGGGTACGAATGTCGTACCGGCCACGCTCGCCACTCCCACTCCCAAAGGTGAGGACGGCCTGTTCACCAGTGCCGTGTTCGACAAGAACACCGGTGAATATATCGTGAAGGTCATCAACACAACGGACAAGGCACAAACCGTGAACATCAAGTTCGACGGCTTGAAGAAGATAGAAGGCAACGCCGCAACCGTTACCCTGGATTGCAGTGACTACACCTTAGACAACACATTGGATCATCCGAACGCCATCATTCCGCAGGACGGATGGGCAGCAGTAGAAGGCAACGTCATCAAAACTACCGTTCAAGGCAAGAACTTCGTGATTTTCAAGGTGAAGAAATAAAACCTCGGGCACGAATCTCTATAAACGTATTTTGCGGGTACTCCCTTTACCATGAAGGAAGTACCCGCAAACTTTTTGTCAAAGAACAAGGACGGTACGGGAAACTCAATGCGGAGAAAGGTGCCATCGTGAACGCCTTGTACGGAGAAGTGCAAACCGCCCGTTAACTTTCAAGCCGATATGGGGCTGTGCGAAGATTGGAAAATGCGCCGGCTCCATATCGGCTTTTGAAAAAAACATATCATTCCTTTCCTCTTTTTACCTGCATATTAAGATTCTTTGCGTATCTTTGTACAAACGAAGAAAGGATGAACGTCATTGATTTGATTCAGAACCATAAAGGAACGGCTTTTTCTTTCGAAGTACTGCCTCCGTTGAAAGGAGCAGGCATAGACCGGTTGTTCCATACCATAGATACGCTCAGGGAGTTCAACCCGGCGTATATCAACATTACCAACCACCGCAGCGAGTATGTGTACAAGGACTTAGGGGGGGGCATCATGCAACGCCTCCGCATCCGCCGCCGTCCCGGCACCATAGCCGTAGCGGCAGCCATCCAAAGGCATTACGACATACATGTCGTGCCCCACATCCTATGTAGCGGATATACCCGTGAGGATACGGAGTACATGTTGCTCGACCTGCAATTCCTGGACATCAGCGACTTGTTGGTGCTGCGCGGTGACAAAGCCAAGGAAGACCCGGCCTTCCGTCCCACGGGCGACGGTTATTCGCATGCCACGGAACTCATCGAGCACATCAACCGTTTCAATGAAGGTTTCTTTGTCGATGGTTCACCTATCAAGTCTCCCGGTACGTCATTTTCATACGGCGTAGCCTGCTACCCAGAAAAACATGAGGAAGCACCCAATCCGGAAGCCGACTTGGCCGTGCTCAAGCAGAAAGCCGACATGGGTGCCGCATACGCCGTCACCCAGTTGTTCTACGACAATGCGAAGTATTTCGACTTCGTGGACCGTGCACGCCGGGCCGGCATCACCATCCCCATCATCCCGGGTATCAAGCCGTTTGCCAAACTGTCGCAACTCAACGTAGTACCTAAAACGTTCCATTGCGACCTGCCCCAGGCTTTGGCTTTGGAAATAGGAAAATGTAAAACGGACGAAGAAGCCAAACAAGTAGGGATAGAGTGGACGGTGGAACAATGCCGCGAGCTGATCGGTCACGGCGTGCCGAGCATCCATTTCTATACCGTTTCGGCCGTGGACAGTATTCGCGAAATCGCACGTCAAATCTACTAAAGCCATGTTCAGCCAGGTTGTAGGACAAACAGACATCAAAGAACGCCTCCTTCAGGAAGCGCAAGCCGGACGCGTGCCGCATGCCCTGCTCCTGAGCGGCTCTTCGGGATGCGGAAAGCTGGCTTTAGCCGTGTCGTATGCCCAATACCTGCTGTGTCACCGTCCGGGGGCGCACGATGCCTGCGGAGAATGCCCGTCATGCCGGACTTTCACGCATTTCGTACACCCAGACCTCCATTTCGTCTTCCCCATCATCAAATACAAGACGGCGGAAAGTTCCGTATGCGACGTGTATATAGACGCATGGCGCAAACGGCTGCAAGCCGGGCTTTATTTCGACTTGAACGACTGGTTGGGCGACATGAAGGCTGAAAACCAACAAGCACTCATCTATGCGGCCGAAGCCGCCCAGATACAGCGGAAACTGGCACTTAAATCCACCTTGGGCGGACGTAAGGCCATGATTGTCTGGATGCCGGAGAAAATGAATGCGGAATGCGCCAACAAGTTGCTCAAACTCATCGAAGAACCGCCTGAACAAACGAATTTCCTTTTGGTGAGCGACGAGCCGGAGAAAATCCTGCCCACCATCCTGAGCCGTACCCAACAAATCGAGGTAAAGGGCATCGACCACGAAAGTTTGGTGGAAGCCCTCCGCAAAACCCATCCCACGGAGGACGTGGAAGCTCTCGCACGCAATGCCAGAGGCAGCTATACCGCAGCACTGAAAAGCCTGGATGCCAGCCGGGACAACTTGCTCTTCTTCGACCTTTTCGTCATGCTGATGCGGTTAAGCTACCAACGCAAAATCAAGGACATGCGGAAATGGAGCGAACAGATTGCCGGCATGGGACGGGAAAGGCAAAAGAACTTCCTGACGTACTGCCAACGGTTGGTGCGCGAAAACTTCATCTATAACTTCCGCAGGCCGGAACTGAACTACCTGACGGCACAGGAAGGGGATTTCGCCAAAAACTTCGCACGTTTCGTCAACGAGCGGAACGTCATCAAAATCATGGACGAACTGAGCGACGCACAACGGGACATCGAGCAAAATGTCAACCCACGAATCGTATTTTTCGACTTTGCCCTGAAGATGATTGTGCTGCTCATACAATAATATATATCAAAAACCTACAACGAATGGAGGAAAAATTCAAACTGAACGGGCCGTGCCGGGGACTTTGCGCCAAAGGTTGCGGACGACAAAATAAACAACTGAATACGTACGATTACCTGGCAGACATCCCGGGTAATGCAGAAGCCACCGACCTCGTGGAGGTGCAGTTCAAGAACACGCGCAAGGGATATTACCACAATAGCAACCGTCTGCCGTTGGAAAAAGGCGACATCGTGGCCGTGGAAGCCACTCCGGGGCATGACATCGGTGTGGTCACTCTCACCGGACGTCTCGTCCCCCTTCAAATCAAGAAGGCCAACCTGAAATCAGAACAGGAAATCAAACGGGTGTACCGCAAAGCCAAACCGGTGGACATGGAAAAGTACGAAGAGGCCAAAAGCCGTGAGCACGACACCATGATACGTTCGCGCCAGATTGCCAAGGAATTGGGACTGCAAATGAAAATCGGCGATGTGGAATACCAAGGCGACGGGAACAAAGCCATTTTCTACTATATCGCGGACGGACGCGTGGACTTCCGGCAACTCATCAAGGTATTGGCCGAAACTTTCCGCGTACGCATCGAGATGAAACAAATCGGTGCACGGCAGGAAGCAGGACGCATCGGCGGTATCGGCCCGTGCGGGCGGGAATTGTGTTGTGCCACGTGGATGAAGAACTTCGTTTCCGTCTCCACCGGAGCTGCCCGCTATCAGGACATTTCGCTGAACCCGCAGAAACTGGCCGGGCAATGCGCCAAACTGAAATGTTGCATGAACTATGAGGTGGACACTTACGTGGAGGCCGGAAAACGCCTGCCGAGCAAGGAAATCACATTGCAAACCCAAGATGCGGAATATTATTTCTTCAAAGCCGACATCCTGGCCGGATTAGTCACCTACTCCACCGACAAACATCTGGCGGCTAACTTAGTCACCCTCACTACCGCAAGGGTGTTCGAAATCATCAACATGAACCGCCGGGGCGAGAAGCCCCAACGCTTGGAAAGCGGGGAGGCAGCAGAACCGGCCAAAACGGCCGACCTCGTGGAACAAGAGAGCCTGACACGGTTCGACAAAAGGCGGAAAAACAAAGGCAAACGCAGAGACAACGGCAATCCTCGCGGCCCACAATCCTCCAAAGAGACTCAGGGCACGGAACGCAGGGAAGAGAATGCAGGAAAAGCCCGCCGTAACCGCAGACGGGACAACAAAGAATACAAAGGGGAACAGGGAGGCAATCGCGAAAACCGCCCCGGCAAGGAAAAACGCAAAAGGGACAGGGGAAACCGTTCGGAAAAGCCCGTTAAACCCGCCCCAAGCACACCGGCCGAAAAGACGGAATGACCATGACAATCCTCCACGCTCCAAAGCTCATTGCAGCCATAGGTGCCCTCTTGTCGCTTACGGGCTGTAATGAGCATGTAATCTACCATTCATACCGCCACGTTCCCGGGTCAGGATGGAGCAGGCGGGACACACTCACATTCGACATCGACACGGTGCGGGCAGAGGCTACGTATCAGTTCGAATTGGGATTGCGCTCAACCGATTCATATCCGTACACCGTTATCTGGTTGGCAGTGGAACGGGAGTTTTCCCACCCGGACACCCTACGCCGCGATACGGTGAAATGCCAGTTGATGGATCCTGTCACCCACCGCATGGGCAAAGGCATTTATATGTACCAATACGACGTACCGGTTCCTCCCATGGCGTTACGCCGTGGACAAACCGGACAAGTCCGCATCATACATCTCATGCAACGGGAAGTCCTTCCGGGCATACACGATGTGGGAGTTCTCATCTGCCGCTAAAGCCTTAATTCCTCTTGGCCAGATTGCGTCCGGCATCTATGCGCAGGAACACGAACAACAAGATGGTGAAGCCCCACAGGGATGACCCCCCGTAACTGAAAAACGGCAATGGGATACCGATAACCGGTGTAAGTCCCAACACCATTCCCACGTTGATAAACACATGGAACAGGAAAACACTCATCACGCAATAGCCATAGATACGCCCAAAGGCAAAGGGTTGCCGCTCGGCCAAATGAATCAAACGGAGAATGAGCACCAGGAACAACACCAACACTCCGGCGGCTCCCCAAAAACCTTCTTCTTCCCCGACCGTACAGAAAATGAAATCGGTATCCTGTTCCGGCACGTACTTCAATTTGGTTTGCGTCCCGTTCAGGAAGCCTTTCCCCCGTAATCCTCCGGAACCGATGGCAATTTTGGCCTGGTTGACATTATAACCGGCTCCCGAAGGATCGTCCTCCAACCCCAAAAGCACGTTGATACGCACCCTCTGGTGAGGTTCCATCACGCTGTTCAGCACGTAATCGGCCGAATAAAAGAACGCCATGGAACCCAACGCAAACAACGCGATATAGAAATAGCGCATGACACGCTCGCTCAAAGCCACATAGCACAAATACAGTATCATGGCCACACATACCGTAACCAAAATCCAGGTAATGTCGAAAGGTATGACAAAGCCTGAAAAACCAAGAGCCAATGCTATCACGCCCACCCCATAGAACAGGATGTTCCGTTCCACCGATACCTTGTCACAATAGACGTGCACCATACCGACCGTAAAAAGAATCACCATCATCATCACCAGAAACTCTCCGGCGCTGGTAGGGATATGCCCTAACATAACGTGCTCGAAACGCACGCCCACTACAAAGTAAGCCACAGCCGACACCCCGGTAAAAAGCACGGCTCCGGGCATCCCCTCCCGGTAAAGCATCAGGAAAAAGGCCAGATAGACCAAAGCCGAACCGGTCTCCCGTTGCAAGATAATCAAGACGATAGGCACGACAATGATGGCCAACGTCACCAAAAAGTCTTTCCACCGCGAAATATTATACCCGTAAGCAGACATGAATTTGGCCAAAGCCAATGCCGTGGCACATTTGGCAAACTCGGCAGACTGCAGGCTGAAAGGCCCTATCTTTATCCACGAATGGGATCCCTTGATGTCTCGTGCCAAAAAAGGCGTGACAAACAGCAAGACAAGCAACAGGGCATAAATGACGTATGCAAAGGTGTCGTACAACTTCCCGTCAAGCATCAAAAGGATAAAGCCCAATGCCAACGATGTTCCTATCCATACAATCTGCATCCCCGAACGGGAATCGAATGAAAAAATGTTCCCCTCCATGTCAAAATCGTAGCTGGCTCCGCAAATGCTGATCCATCCAAACGCCAACAAGGCCATATATATAAGGATGGTCCACCAATCCAATGAACGCCACACACCCTTTTCCTTTTCATCTGTCCGCCGTACCATAACCGATATGTCTTTGTTGATACATCTCCGCCAATTTCTCGCTTTCGGGCGAGAGCTTGCCGTTCAAATACTGTTCCATCATCAGCGCCCCGAGAGGCACACCATAGTCTGCTCCCCAACCACCATTTTCCACGTACACCGCAATGGCAATCTTAGGTTCGTTCATCGGGGCGAACCCCATAAACACGGAATGGTCGTGTCCACGGTTCTGTGCCGTACCCGTCTTGCCGCAGACTTCTATACCGGGAATATTAGCCTTACGGCAAGTCCCGGCCAACACGGCCCTCCGCATCCCCTGCGCCACCGTTTCGTAATGCCGGGCTTCCACCATCGTATACCGCCGCCGGGTGTAAAGCGTGTCTATCTGCTCGTCTTGTATCTGTTTCACCACGTGGGGCGTGATAAAGTACCCCCGGTTGGCTATTGTCGCACCGAGATTGGCGATTTGCAAAGGAGTGGCGTTCACTTCGCCCTGGCCGATGGAGATACTGATCACGGTCAACCCGTTCCATGAACCACGATAGGCCTTGTCATAAAAGGGAGCATTCGGAATCAATCCCCGCTTCTCTCCGGGCAAGTCGATGCCGAGTTTATACCCGAACCCCATCGACACCATATAGTCTTTCCACACCGTCATGGCCTCCTGCACATTCTTGTATTTGGTCCGGTTGCCGAACATGTAATAAAGCCCCCAACAAAAATAAGCATTGCAGGAAGTCCCTATGGCCGGGACTAACTTGGCCGGTGCCGCATGTCCGTGGCATCCCACTTTCAGTCCGCGATAAATAAACCCATGGTAACAAGGGTAAGCCGTTTCGGGAGTAATGATGCCTTCCTGAAGAAAAGTCAACGCCTGCGTGGTCTTGAATGTGGAGCCGGGAGGATACTGCCCCATGATGGAACGGTTCAGCAAGGGTTTCAGCGGATTACGGCTCAAAGCCAAATGGTTTTTTCCACGCTGCCGGCCCACCATCATACGGGGATCGTAAGTAGGCGAAGACACCATGCACAACACCTCGCCGGTAGAAGGTTCTATGGCCACGATACTGCCCAGCTTGCCTTCCATCAGACGCTCGCCGAGCGCCTGCAATTCCAGATCGAGTCCCAAAGTCAGGTTTTTGCCGGGCACAGTTTTGGTATCCAGCTTTCCGTCCATGTATCGCCCTTTGATACGCCCCCGGGCATCACGCAAAAGTATTTGTATCCCCTTTTCGCCCCTCAACTGCTTCTCGTAGGCACGTTCCACACCTTGCTTGCCGATGAAATCACCATTCTGATAATACTCATCTTCCTCCACATCCGCAGGCGACACCTCACCGATGTCCCCCAAGACCAATGCGGCATACGGGGATTGGTATTGACGGATGGAACGACGTTGCACATAAAAACCGGGAAAACGGAACAGCTTTTCCTGAAACACGCAGAACTCCTCGGAAGACAACTGGCTCATGAAAAGCTGCTGGGTGTAACGCGAATAACCGGGATTGCGGTGCCGGTCCTTGATTTCGTCCATCCGCTTGATATAATATTCCTTGGTTATTCCGAGGCTCGCACACAAATCCAACGTGTCCACCCCCTGCTGCTCGTTCATGACCACCATAATGTCATACGAAGGTTGGTTGTAGACCAACAACTTCCCGTTGCGGTCGGTGATGACTCCCCGCGAAGGATATTGGATTTTCTTTAGGAAAGCATTGGAGTCGGCATTCTTCTTGTAATCGTCGCTCATGATTTGCAATGTGAAAAGCCGGACAATATAAATGAGGACGATGCCCGTAGCCACCGCCCCTATTACATATTTACGCTTTTCCCTATTATAATCAGCCATCCCTTCTGTCCGAAACTTCCAACTATTTATTACCTCGCATCCTCTCCAATACCAATATCAGCACAATGGAAAGCGCGCTGCTGCCCAAATAAGTATAAAGCATGTCCAAAGCACTGAAGAAAGAAAAGATTTCAAGCATCATCACGGACGCCTGCTGCAACAGTACAAGTAACGTCACATACCAAATGTAATTCCATCCTCCCAACGTCCGGTAGCCCGGCACCATGTCTTCCAGACAGTCTTTGGGCGTAAACAACCGCAAAAGTGGCGGAGCGCACAAGGCCGTCAAAGTCATGGATGCAGCCCCCAGACCCGGCGTTTCGGAAAAGAAATCGGCTCCGAGCCCGACTGCAAATCCCCACAACAGCCACGCATAACGCGAGGTGTTCAACGGTTGGAGACAAAGGATATACACATATATGACAGGAGTAGCATAACCGAAAAAGTGGATATGGTTGAATACCAATCCCTGAAAAACCAGCAAAATGAATGCCCACAACAATCTACTGAAAAAACTCTGCATCATACATCGGCCTTATTTTTCTGATTCTATCTTTTGCTGCAAACTGTCTATCTCCACCCGATTGGGCGTCGTAAGCACACACACGTCCCTTAACCGGGCAAAGTCCGTACTCAAATTCACCTGTAACTTATAAGAAAGCCCGTCTTCCGAATTTTCCACCTTCGTCACCTTGCCGACAAACAGCCCTGCCGGAAAAACCGCAGAGAAACCACTGGTCTCTACCGTCATGCCTTCTTTCAGGCGAGCATGGCGGGGTATATCGCCCAGAGAGGCATACAAAGGATGCCGACCGTCCCAACGCAAATAACCGAAATAATCGGTTCCCCGCAAACAACAACTGATATTCGACTTGCTGTTCAACAGCGGCATGACAATCGCATAATGGAGCGAAGTCAGATAGACTATCCCCACAATGCCCGTACCGCACACGACCCCCATCTCGGGTTTCACGCCATCCAGCTCCCCTTTGTTGATGGTCAGGTAATTATTATGCCTGTTCACACTGTTGCTTACCACCTCGGCAGGCACCATGCCGAAACCGTCCAACAGTTCCCTCTGACGCATTTCCGTATAGGTGGAATCGTGTTCCGCACGGTCCAACAACTCCGTCAGTGCCCTGACCCGCTGCTCCAACACCAGATTCTTCCGCATCAGGTCTTTGTTCCGTTCACCCAAAGCAATATAGGACAGGAAATCCGACTCCCACTCCAACACGCGTCCGGAAACGGTATTGGCAGAAGTGAACCATACACTTCCCTGATAAAGATTGAAACGAAAGAGCAACAAAAGGCTACCTCCTTCCAACAGGATGAAAAGGAGCCAATAGCTATATTTCTTCAGAAAATCGAATAAGCCCTGCACGGGTTACATCAAAAAAGAAAAGTTGTTCACGTTCTTCAATGCTATACCGGTGCCTTTGGCCACACTGTGTAGCGGATCTTCGGCGATGTGGAACGGAATGTTGATCTTGTCGGTCAACCGTTTGTCCAAACCACGCAACAAAGCTCCTCCACCCGTCAGGTAAATACCGTTGTGCACGATGTCGGCATACAATTCCGGCGGCGTATTCTCCAACGCGCTCAAGACAGCCGTCTCGATACGGGCGATACTCTTCTCCATGCAGTGCGCCACCTCCTGATAACACACCGGGACCTCCATCGGCAGGGCCGTAATACGGTTCGGTCCGTACACGATATAATCCTCCGGAGCGTCCTCGCCCAATTCCGTCAACGCTGCTCCCACGTGAATCTTGATACGTTCGGCCATGCGCTCGCTCACCCTCACATTATGCTGGCGGCTCATGTATTCCTGGATGTCGGCCGTAAGGTCGTCCCCTGCGATGCGGATGGAATTATTCGACACGATACCGCCCAAGGAGATTACAGCGATTTCGGTGGAACCTCCGCCAATGTCCACTATCATGTTGCCTTGGGGAGCCTCCACGTCGATTCCTATGCCGATGGCTGCCGCCATCGGTTCATAAATCAGATACACATCCCGTCCCCCGGCATGTTCCGCCGAATCCCGTACGGCACGCAGCTCCACTTCCGTAGAACCGGAAGGAACGCCTATCACCATGCGCAAGGAAGGAGAAAACAGACGGCTGCCCGTATGCACCATCTTGATGAGCCCGCGCATCAACTGTTCGCAGGCATAAAAGTCAGCGATGACTCCTTCGCGCAAAGGCCGTACCGTGCGGATATTGTCATGCGTCTTTTCATACATCAACTTGGCCTTCTCTCCCACGGCGATCATTTTGTCCGTACGCCGGTCTAATGCCACCACGGAAGGCTCGTCCACCACAATCTTACCGTCGCTGGTGATAATGGTATTGGCCGTCCCCAAGTCCATTGCTATTTCCTGAGTAAAAGAAAAGAATCCCATCAGCCCTTCACTTCATTTTAATATTTCCAAATCCGTTACCTTCAAACGCTATCCCTTACTTTCCGTTCTCGAAATAAGCATGTATGGCCGTATCGTAATGGCTGCTCACGCCGAACGCACGAGTGGCAAACCAGCGGCGATCCTCCACATCGGTCTGCGCCCCTTTCCGGTTCAGCAAATCCAACAGCGGCCCATATTCAGCCTTGCTCGGCACGATCACCACATCCTTGAAATTCTTGGCACCGGCACGAATCAACGAAATGCCGCCTATGTCTATCTTTTCGATAATGTCCGCCTCGCATGCACCGCTCGCCACGGTATCCTCGAACGGATAAAGGTCTACGATAACCAGGTCGATTTCAGGTATTTCATATTGTTGCATCTGTGCCTGGTCTTCAGCCAACCCGCGACGCCCGAGAATGCCGCCGAAAATTTTAGGATGCAACGTCTTCACGCGCCCACCTAAAATAGAAGGATAAGTCGTCACTTCCTCCACGGCCTGGCAAGGATAACCCAACTCCTCGATAAACTTCTGCGTACCTCCCGTAGAGAGGAACTTCACACCTTCGTCATGCAACTTCTTCAACAAAGCGTCCAGCCCGTCCTTATGAAAGACCGACACCAATGCGGTTTTGATTCTTTTCGTTTCAGCCATAGTCTTAATACTTATATACGTTTAAGGCACAAAGATACGAATTTTATACTGATTCACGGTGTCTTATCCTTAAAAAATAGTGGGTTACCCCTCCTTTGCGGACGTGAGCGAAACCTACCGGCAGAAATTCAGTGAAGAAGCGGCTCTCTTTCACCCCGTACGCCTCCTCCCCCAAGAGTTTTTGCGAAAATGTCCTTCATCTTTCAGGGCGCAAGACAAACAACTGTCATACAATAAATTACGTCCTGAAGGATATTCCAGGCATCTTTCAGCGACCTTCCATGACGGAAAGCGGTAAAAAGTTCTCAGCCAAACGTTTTTTCAATCTCAGTCGAACGATTTTTCAATCTCAGCCAAACGTTTTTCCGTTCTCAGCCAAACGAAATGAAGCCAGGCTGAAAGATACCTGGAATATCCTTCAGGACGTAACATATACGTAATGAAAGACTTAACATAGCACCTGAAAGATGAAGGATATTTTTGCAAAAACTCTGGGAGAAGGACATGCAATAAGGAATGGCTCCTTTACGGCCGGGATTACACGGGCATCACCGTTATATCATAAATGACTATACAACTTATTATCATTCTTAAAGTAAAATTCATTATGGCCTCATTCAAATTGAAATTCCGCCCTTCCGTCACGCAAGGGCAAGAAGGAACCTTGTATTTCCAAGTGATTCATCGCAGGGTGGTGAAAATGATTTATACCGATTTCCATATACGACAGGACGAATGGAATGATACCACCTCCTTTATCCGAATCACCGGCACGCCGGAAAGGCAGGCTTTCCTGCAACTGACGGCTTCCAAAGTGCAGTGGAACACCAAACAACTTACGGCCATCATCACGGACAAGGAAACAGCAAGGGTGGAATACAGCACGGAAGACATTGTATCGGCCTACAAGCGGTTACCGCCCTGCCAGACATGGTTCGGTTTCGTCCGCGACATGGCCGCAAAAAAGGAAAAGATAGGCCGGCAGGGAACGGGCAAGACTTATCGTGACGCATTGAACAGCTTTATCCGGTTCCGTCAAGGAGAAGACATGGCACCCGATGCCTTGGATAAGGAAACGATTGCCCAATATGAGGCATGGTTGAGAAGTTGCGGACTCAAGCGCAATTCATCCTCATGCTACCTGCGCAGCCTCCGTACCCTTTACCGCAAAGCTGTCGAACTGGGTCTGACTACGGATAAAGGTATCTTCCGCCACGTGTTCACCGGCTTTGCCA
>OAWM01000816.1_pt1 | contig 15756 bp, 8 predicted proteins | sample 1495501 | NCBI WGS metagenome assembly OAWM01 (sample SAMEA2580210, study PRJEB22360) | human gut metagenome | biome: human gut; feature: human-associated habitat; material: faeces | place: Denmark | collected 2008/2010 | reverse complement strand
AAACATCCTCAATACAACTCTCACAACCAACAAATGCAAAATTTAAACAGGCTCTTAGTATATTAGAATAATTAGACTCTCCGGAAGTTGAGGTTTATCGCATTTTCCTGTTTCCCTCAGTTTGGCTGACAAAACGGGGTCGGTAATCGGATAAGCTACCGGTCTTATTGCTCCTTATCTCGGCGATAATACTAAATAACACTCCGTAAGCGAGTGATAACATAGTTTCTCCTTTGAAGTCTTTTCCTTTGCAGTGTTGATAAAAAAACGAATGAAAATGAAACGAATACTTTATTACTCTCTGGTTTTACTTACTGCCGGTAATGGGATGTTACAAGCGCAGAACTGGATTCATGGAAAAGTGGTCGATAAAGAAGAACGACCGGTAGACGGGGTGGCTGTCGTGTTGCAAACATTGGATTCTACTTATATAGATGCAGTCGTTACGGATAGTCTCGGGGCATTCATGTTGAACAAGGAAGCCGGTCCGAACTATCGTTTGTTGTTCCAGCATCTGCTGTACGAGCCGGTTTGTAAAAAAATCTCGACTGCTGATGCCGGTACGATAAGCCTGACTGAAAAAGATTATGAACTGGAAGGCGTTGTGGTAAAAGCCGAACGTCCGCAGGTCAAAGTGGAAAACGGCGCTTTGAGATACGACGTGCCCCAATTGATGAAAGATAAGGCGGTCAGTAATGCGTTCGAGGTGGTGAAACAGATACCCGGTGTGATCAGTACGGACGATGCTGTCCAACTGTTGGGAGCCGGTAGTCCGAGCATTGTGATCAATGGGCAGTTGACCACGATGTCGGTCGATCAGTTAGTCGGTTTGCTGAAGACAATTCCTGCTTCGCGGGTATGTAACGTAGAGATCATGTATAATGCACCAGCCAAGTATAATATCAAAGGAGCTATGATCAATGTCGTATTAGATAAGGAAACTGTCGAAAGGAATACTTTGCAAGGAGAAACCGGTGTCGATTATTTGCAGCGCCATTATGCGGAGGGGAAAGTCCATGGCAACTTGCTTTACTCCACATCCCGTTTCAATATAGATTTCTTAGCCAATGGGGCTAAGGGACGGAACTATATGGGAGAGGAGATCCAGGCCCTCCATACCCTGAAAGATCAGGTAACGGAGGTCAACCAATCGGGACGTGGCACCCGGAGCGGCATAGATGGAACGATGCGTTTAGGTATGGACTATACTTTCAAAAATGACGACAGGCTCTCTGCCGCCTACTATCTTACGGCCGGCAAATCCGATCTTGAGCGGACGGCCGTTACAACCTTCCAGGCATTGAAATCCGGACAGCCGGTGGAAGAACGCCTGAGCCGTACATACATAGAGGGAAACAGTGCGTTGCACAATGTCCGTATTCAATATGACGGTAACTCCGGACTGATGGCGGGTGCGGATTTTACGCGTTATCATTCACCCGGCTTCCAGACATTTGTCGATCAAAGCCATGAAACGACAGTGACGGATATGCAGAATAATTCCAAGCAGGATATTTCACAAGGAGCACTATTTATTAACCATAGCCACACTTTTGAAACCGGGTGGGCACTGAATTACGGTGTCCACGGCGGTTTCACCTCTTCGAAGACTTATATCGATTATCTATATAATAAAGGTAACGGCTATGAATCGGCTCTTGATGAACTTGAAAATAACCGCCAGAAAGAGTATAGTGGAAATGCCTTCTTGGAGGTGTCCAAGGATTTCGGTTCGCATTTCTCTGCAACAGCTTCTCTGAAAGTTGAATACTTTAAATCGGATTATACCTCTAACGGGATGAAATCCACACTTTGGAATGATTGGACCTTATTCCCGAATGCGACACTCAGCTATACGGTCAATCCGATGCACATCATCCAATTGGACATAAGCAGCGACAAAACCTATCCGTCCTATTGGGATGTGACGCCGCAGGAAAGCCCGATCAACTCTTATTCCGTTATCTTGGGCAATCCTTCCCTGAAGCCTTACCGTTCTTATAGCGGGCAGTTGATTTATATCCTGAAGCAGAAATATACGATTCTGGCTTTTTGTGACTATGTGCCCGATTATTTCGCCCAGTTGCCTTATCAGAATACCTCGGAACTGAAAAACGTTTTCCGGTATGAGAACATGGACTACCAGTTGCAATTCGGTGTAGGGGTGATCGTTCCTTTCCGGGTCGGCGAGTTCTGGAACAGCCAAGTGACTTTGTCCGGTCAGCGTATGCAGGAGAAGTTGGACCATTTTCATGATCTGTCTTTCCATAATGAGAAATACACCGGGCAGTTCAAGATGGATAATACGTTTACCCTTTCCAAGTCTCGTCCGAATTTGAAGCTGGATTTGAATGGCTATTTCGTTACCGGAGCCGTGCAGGGAATCTATGATCTCGGTCATCTCTATGATGTGTCTTCTGCATTGAAATGGCAGTTTGCCGACGATCGTGCTACTCTGATTCTGAAATGTAACAACATCTTCCGTAGCAATATGCCTCATACGATGGAAATCAACCAGTCCGGCCAATACAGCCGCCTCTGGAAACTGGACGACCAACGTTGTGTAACGGTTTCTTTTGTCTGGAAGTTCGGCGGTTATAAGAAAAAGCAACATGAAGCGGTGGATGCTTCCCGATTCGGCAAATCGATGTGATCTGTTCTTTTGACATTTAGATAGGGAAAAGAGGGTTGAACATGCTTGTATATTATTGTCGTATTCTAATTTGAGTGTCTCTCAAATAGCCTACGAATCAGGCTATGGTAATGTTCCATACTTTATCAAGCAATTTGAAAGTATAACCCGGCAAACTCCAAAGGAGTATCGTATTTCTCTTTTGCAAGGTTCGGAGAACCGGATAAAAAGTAGTACATTTGATGCCCGATAACAATTAGAACAAATGGCAGAAAGAGGAAAAAATACAGGAGGAAAAGGGAGGCAGAAACAGGTTGTAGTACCCGATATGGGACGTTTGCAACCACAAGCCCGCGAGTTGGAAGAGGCGGTGTTAGGTGCTCTGATGCTTGAAAAGGATGCTTACTCCATCGTTAGTGAAATATTGAAACCGGAGAGTTTCTATGAGAAGGCACATGAGAAAATTTATGCAGCTATCGTAGATCTGGCGATCAGCCAACGTCCGGTGGATATGTTGACCGTCACTGAGCAACTGAAGAAGCGAGGCGAATTGGAAGAGGTAGGTGGCCCGTTCTATATTTCCCAGCTGACCAGCAAGGTGGCCAGTAGTGCCCATATCGAATATCATGCCCGTATCATCGCCCAAAAATATCTGGCGCGTGAGTTGATCTCCTTCACTGCTATGATACAGGGCAAGGCTTTTGATGAGTCGATCGATGTGGAAGACCTTATGCAGGAAGCGGAAGGAAAGCTCTTTGAGATTTCTCAGCGCAATGTGAAGAAAGATGTTACCCAGATCAATCCTGTCATCAAGGAAGCGATGGTTATGCTTGAGAAGGCTGCCAATCAAAAAGAAGGGTTGAGCGGTCTGCGCACCGGTTTCGAAGGATTGGACAAAATGACGTCCGGATGGCAAAATTCCGATCTTATCATCATTGCCGCCCGTCCTGCGATGGGTAAGACGGCTTTTGTCCTTTCGATGGCTAAGAATATGGCGGTAAACCATAACACGCCGGTGGCTCTGTTCTCTCTTGAAATGAGTAACGTCCAGCTTGTCAACCGTCTGATCGTGAACGTATGTGAGATTCCGGGCGAGAAGATCAAGAGCGGGCGTTTGGAAAACTATGAATGGGAACAGTTGGACTTTAAGATAAAAGAATTGTATGATGCACCGATTTATGTAGACGATACGCCGAGTCTTTCGGTATTCGAACTGCGTACGAAGGCTCGTCGTCTGGTGCGTGAGCATGGTATTAAGATCATCATTATCGACTACCTTCAGTTGATGAATGCAAGCGGTATGAGCTTCGGCAGCCGTGAACAGGAAGTAAGTACTATTTCACGGTCGTTGAAAGGATTGGCGAAGGAACTGAACATTCCGATCATTGCCTTGTCTCAGTTGAACCGTGGTGTCGAGGCACGTCAAGGAGCGGAAGGAAAACGCCCGCAGTTGGCCGACTTGCGTGAATCCGGTGCTATCGAACAGGATGCGGATATGGTTTGTTTTATCCACCGTCCTGAATATTATAAGATAACGGAAGACGAACGTGGTAATTCCTTGATCGGTCTGGCGGAGATTATTATCGCCAAGCATCGTAACGGTGCGGTCGGAGATGTACGTCTTCGTTTCAAGAGCGAGTTCGCCAAGTTCATGAATGTGGACGAAGATGTTCCGGTTCGCGAGTTCTCCTCTAATATGAATAGTTCAGGCCCGATGGAAACAATGCCGCCCATACCACCGGCCGGTACCGATTTCTTGGCTCCCGGCAATAATGAGGTTCCGTTTTAATAATTCTATCCTCTTTTCAAAACATAGGTGTTTAGTATAAATAATTATTTAGTTTAATGGAGTGATATGGCAATTTGTGTTTTCAGCAATTTAATGCCTTTTTATTCTCTTCATTAACCGGGTTCTTTCCTTCCGGTGTGTAGAGATGGTCGATGCGAGAGGCATATGCTTTTTCTATTTTCCCGCGGACGATCTTCATCGTGCTGTTGACCATGCCGTTCTGTTCGGTGAAAGGCTCCGGCAGGATAGCAAAAGCTGCAGGCAGCCAGCGATCGGGGAAAAGGGCGGACAGGTCGCCTCCCTTGCGGAAACGGTCTATCTGGGATTGGATGATCCGGATTGCCTCTTCGCGTCCTTTATCGGATGAAAGATCAAGATACTGGTGCGTCAGATGCTTCTTCAGCCGGTCTTTGTTAGGGACGACGAGGGCAACGGTATAGGGACTCTGGTTGTTATACAGGATCAGCTGGTCGATGCAGGAAGAATGTTCGACGAGTGCCTCCTCGATCCCTTCCGGACTGTATTTTTCCCCGTCACTACCGATCAGCAGACTTTTGAAACGTCCGAGGACGTAGAGCAGACCGTCATGCCCCATATATCCCATATCCCCAGTGTAGAGCCACCCGTCGCGTACGGTTTCGGCAGTTGATACCGGGTTCTTCCAGTAGCCGGCCATCACATTCTCGCCCCGTATGACGATCTCTCCTTTTTCGCCTGCCGGGAGTTCTTTTCCGTCGGCATCGCATATTTTCAGGTCGAGCGGACGGACCAACATACCGCTGCTGCCGAAGGTATGCCGGTGCGGGCCGTTGGTGGAAATTACGGGAGTCGCTTCGCTTAGTCCGTACCCTTGGTACATAGGAAGTCCGATTGCGTAGTAGAACTTTTGCAAGTCTTTATCGAGCAGTGCGCCACCGCCGATGAAAAACTTCAATTGTCCGCCGAAGTTTTCACGGACTTTCGTGAAAAGCATGTGGTCGAACAGGCTCACGAGCGGTTTCAGCAGGAATCGGACACCACGTCCCTTGTCTTCTCTGCCGTCTCCGTTATAGATGTAAGCTACTTTGAGGGCAAAGTCGAACAAACGGGTTATATTCTTGCCCTGGGCACGGATACCTTGTTCGATATTCTTTTTGAAATTCTTGGCCAGTGCCGGGACGCTCAGGATCAAGTAGGGCTTGAACTCTTTGATGTTGACCGGAATGTTCTTTAATGTTTCCAGCCCTGTCCGTCCGACTTGTACTGTTGCTACGGATGCTCCTTTCGACATGAAGATATAGAAACCGACCACATGCGCGAAACAATGGTCGAGTGGGAGGATTATTAATGTGCGCCATGTATCGTCGATATCGACACAAGATAGGGCTTGCTCCACGTTCGCCGTATAGTTACGGTGCGTCAGGATGACACCTTTCGGGTCGGCCGTCGTGCCTGAGGTATAGGTAATCGTCGCATAGTCGTTATTCTGTAAGGATTGTCCAACAGCAAGGAAGTCTTCCAGAGAATGAGATGCCAGATATTCTTTCCCCATCCGGAATACTTCGGACCAGGATATTTCTTTTTCTTTATATTCCGGCAGTTCGTCTATCACAATTATTTTTTCGACTAAAGGCAATTTATCCATGATAGCCCGTATCTTTTTGAGTTGGTTGCCGGAAACCAGGATATATTTCACATCGGCATGCACAAGACGGAACAGCAGGTCGTTCGCTTCTTCGAGCTTGATGGAAAGCGGGACGTTGGTCGCGCCGGCATAGAACATGGCCAGTTCGCCGATGATCCAAGCATTACGGCCTTCCGAAAGGAGCGCCATATTGTCGCCCTTCTTCACTCCGAGAGCTATCAGTCCGGCACCGGCAGCGTAGACTTGTTGCTGAACTTCTTTATAAGTGGTCGGTTCGAAGGCATCCCTGGTTTTTTCCCACAGGAAGGGATTGTCGGGATATTGTTTTACCGAATTTTCGAAAAGGTCTATAATTGTCTTCTTCATATTATTTATTTTTGTATTTGTACTTTCCCGATTTCATCCAGGTAATTACAAGCCACCTCTACCGTTGGTACATTCTTGATCACGATACTGCGTTTTCCGTTCTGTTCGCGAAGCGTGCATTCGCGTGGATGCTTTTGGATGAAGCCGAGCAGCTTGTCGAAGGCCTCGCTTTCGTAGTAAGGACTTTCGGGATTAGTGACGAGAAAAATGCTCATCTGTCCTTTTTTCAGAATTACTTTTTCCATACCTAACGTCTTTGCCATACGGCGAAGGCGAACGACACGGATCAGTTCTTTCCCTTCTTTCGGCACTTTTCCGAAACGGTCTTTCAGACGCTCGGTAAAAGCAAGTATATCACGCTCTTCCTCCATCTTGTCCAGTTCACGATAGAGGGAGACACGTTCGGAGTCATTCGGGATGTAGGTCGGAGGGAACATCAGTTCCAAATCGCTTTCGATATAGGTTTCACGGACATATTCGCTACCGGTGTCGGGGCGATTTTCGGTAGCGTTGGAATACAGGTCGGCAAATTCTTCCGCTTTCAGTTCGTCAACGGCTTCTTCCAGGATTTTCTGGTACGTTTCGTAGCCCAAGTCGGCGATGAAACCGCTTTGTTCGGCACCTAACATATTACCGGCACCCCGGATGTCAAGGTCCTGCATGGCGATATGGATGCCGCTTCCCAACTCTGAAAAATTCTCGATCGCCTGCAGACGGCGGCGTGCTTCCTGCGTAAGACTTGACAAGGGTGGAGAGAGGAGATAACAGAAGGCTTTCCGGTTACTTCGCCCGACACGACCGCGTAGTTGATGCAGATCGGACAATCCGAACTGTTGTGCATTATTGATGATGATCGTATTTGCATTCGGTACGTCGATGCCACTCTCCACAATGCTCGTGGCGATCAGTACATCGTATTCGTAATTGACGAAATCCAGAATGATCTTTTCCAGCTTCTCCGGTTCCATCTGCCCGTGACCGACAGCGATACGGGCATCCGGCACTTCACGTTTGACAAGCGCTTCCATTTCATAAATATTTTGGATGCGATTGTTGATGAAAAAAACCTGTCCGTTACGGCTCATCTCGAAATTGATGGCTTCTCGGATGATGTCCGGGTTAAAACGTTCTACCTCTGTTTGAACCGGATAGCGGTTGGGTGGGGGAGTCGTGATGCTCGACAAGTCACGGGCTCCCATCAACGAGAATTGCAGGGTACGAGGAATCGGAGTGGCGGTCATGGTGAGCGTGTCGACGTTGGCTTTCAGCTGGCGTAGCTTCTCTTTGACGGATACGCCGAATTTCTGTTCCTCGTCGATAATCAGCAGACCGAGATCTTTGAATGTGACATCTTTTCCGACGATTCGATGGGTGCCGATGATAATGTTGATATTTCCTTCTTTCAAGTCTTTCAAAGTTTCCCTTATCTCTTTCGCCGTACGTGCCCGGCTGATATATTCGATTCGGCAGGGAAAATCTTTCAACCGTTCGGAAAATGTTTGATAGTGCTGGAATGCTAATACTGTAGTCGGGACCAGCACGGCAACTTGCTTGTTGTCCGAAACGGCTTTGAAAGCGGCACGAATGGCTACCTCCGTTTTCCCGAAGCCTACATCTCCGCAAATCAGTCGGTCCATCGGACGGTCGTTCTCCATATCGGCTTTGACATCGGCTGTTGCTTTCATTTGGTCAGGGGTATCTTCGTAGATAAAGCTGGCTTCCAGTTCGTGCTGCATGAAACTGTCTGGGCTGTAAGCGAAACCTTTTTCCTGTTTTCGTTTGGAGTAGAGGAGAATCAAATCGCGGGCGATATCTTTTACTTTTGACTTGGTGCGTTCTTTCATCTTCTCCCAGGCCCCTGTTCCGAGTTTACTCAGCTTGGGCGGTTCCCCACTGTCCTTGCCTTTATACTTGGATAGCTTATGGAGAGAGTGAATGCTGACGAATATAATGTCGTTGTTCTGGTAGATCAGCCTGATGGCTTCCTGCATTTTTCCGTTTACTTCCGTACGGACTAGCCCGCCGAATTGTCCGACACCATGATCGATATGTACGATATAATCGCCGGTCGTGAATTGGTTCAACTCCTTCAACGACAGAGAGAGTTTTCCACTTCTTGCTTTATCGCTTTTCAAGTTGAATTTATGAAAGCGGTCGAACAACTGGTGATCCGTGAAAAGGCAGACACGCAAGGTCTCATCGGCAAAACCTTCATGAATGGTCTTGTTGACGGAGGTAAAAGGTATGTCGTCTCCCCGATCCTCAAAAATGGCCCTGATACGGGTTGCTTGCTTTTCTACATCGCTCAGTATATATAATGTATAGCCGTCTTCTAAATATTTATGGAAAGACTCGCTTACCAAATCGAAATTTTTATGATAAATCGGTTGTGCTTCCATTGAGAAAGTCAGGGTGGCATCGGCTACTTCCATAGGCCGCGTACCAAAATGGAGCCGGCAGAAACCAAGTGCCGCATGTAGAAAATCCTCTCCGGTAATTAATTTGGCCCGCAGTTGCTCGATGTTGGCAAACGATTCTTCGTCCCCGATGATTGGTTCTTCATTCCAGATACTGCCGATACGTTCTTTTACCCATGCCATGTCTTTGCTAGCGAGCAGTGTCTCGGATGGCAATGAATCTAGTAAGGATGAGTTGGTCCGGTTTCCTTTTGTCATTTCGGGCACGATATAGATGCTGTCCAGTTTTTCTTTGGATAGCTGTGTTTCCACATCGAACGAACGGATCGTCTCTACCTCGTTTCCAAAGAAGTCGATACGATAGGGAAATTCATACGAGAACGAGAACACATCTAAGATACTGCCGCGCATTGCATACTGCCCTGGTTCATAAACATAATCTACCTGCTCGAAGCCGTATTCGTCCAGTACGTCAGAAACAAACATATTGTCCAACCTTTCGCCGACACTGATCTTCAGCGTGTTTTCTTTCAAGACCTCCCGTGAAATTACTTTCTCCGCCAATGCTTCCGGATAGGTGACAATGATGAAGGGAGCAGTCGGATCCTGCAGCGTGCTGAGAACTTCTGTCCGCAGGATTTCGTTGGCTGGATCCACATGTCCGTACTTGATAGCACGTCGGTAAGCAGAAGGAAAGAAATAGATTCCGTCACCTCCTGTGAGTTGCACCAGATCGTGATAAAAGTAGCCGGCATCCTCTAGGTCATTCAACACACACACATAACTTCCTCTTCTTTTTGAAAAAAGAGAAGCTATTGTCATTGCGGCCCCTGAACCGTTCAGTCCTTTCAGAAATATATTGCGGGACGTTTTGTTTTTTAACAGGGTATTTAATGCCGCCACTTGCGGATGGGCGGCATATTGTTTTAGTAAATCTTGTACCTCCAACGGATGAATTGAAAATTGATAATTATATATGCGCAAAATTACGGAAAATGTTACAATAATCTTCCTAAAACCAATGAAAATATCTACCTTCGCGCTTGGGTTGTCAATTGAAATGAGCAGGATCTTCTCATTTTCAATTCTCAATTCTCATTTTTCAATTAAACAGTGGATTATGTCAGACAGTATTGTTATTATTCCCACGTATAACGAAAAGGAGAATATAGAAAATATTATTCGGGTTGTATTTGGGTTGGAGAAAGAATTTCATATTTTGATTATAGATGATGGATCGCCCGATGGTACGGCAGGTATTGTAAAACGGTTGCAAAAAGAGTTCCCCGAACGCCTTTTCATGGTGGAACGTAAAGGTAAGTTAGGATTGGGTACGGCTTATATCTGCGGATTTAAATGGGCAATAGAACATAAATATGATTTTATATTCGAAATGGATGCAGACTTCAGTCATAACCCGAATGATCTTCCCAAATTATATGCGGCCTGTATGGAACAGGGTGGTGATGTCGCAGTCGGTTCCCGCTACTGTAACGGTGTGAATGTCGTGAACTGGCCGTTGGGACGTGTGTTGATGTCCTATTATGCTTCCGTATATGTTCGTTTTGTTACTGGAATGAAAGTACAGGATACGACAGCCGGTTTCAAATGCTATCGTCGTGAGGTGCTTGAGACGATCGATTTGGATCGTATCCATTTCAAAGGATATGCGTTCCAGATAGAAATGAAGTTTACGGCATATAAGTGTGGTTATAAAATCGTGGAAGTCCCCATTATTTTTATCAATCGTGTATTAGGCACTTCCAAGATGAACTCCTCTATCTTCGGGGAAGCACTGTTTGGCGTATTGAAATTGAAATGGTGGAGTCTGTTCCGTAAATATCCCCAAAAAGAGAATCGGAAAGCGATTGCCGGATAATGCCATTATTGTAAAAAGCAATAAAAAGGGATATTCAGTAAATGTCTCCACATCATACCATGGCATATGAAGATGATAGAGTATAATCACTTCATATGCCATTATTATTGTCATTTTTCTGTATATTCTCATATACTCTTATTGGGCAAGACATGAAGCTTCGGAAGAAGTCTTCTGACCTTTTCTGATTCTTTCAGTAGAATCATATCATGCAGCTTTACCCTTTCTGTTCCTGATCTTGTCAATCATCAGTATGGCATTTGCCGTATGTATTCCGAAGAAAATTCACAGGATTTCTGTCTTCCTGTTCCTTGCTTTATCCTTGCGAGCGAGTAATGTTGCTTTTGAGTGCCGAAGCTTCCTTCAAGCCGTGTTGCCCTTTCTTTTGAGAGTTCGCTTCTAAGCACCTTCCTCAAAGGCTCATCTTTGGCCGCCCTTCCCTTGCGCACAAAGGATGTGGATATCCCATATTTTGTACAGAACTTTCTGTTGGCATTATTGGCATATATGGAATCGGCAGCCACACATCTTACCCTTACATTCATAAGCTTCTGCTGCATACGGATACAGTCCTTCAAGCGTATACCCTCATTGAATGCCTTGAACGAGAGGTGTTCGATGAACGATATGCCGTCTATCTGTATATTATTGACCTTTGCACCGAACTCGACGGACTTGGTTTCCTTGCCTCTGACGATGGGACGTACATAATGACGGTCAATGCTGACGATGCGGTCACTGACTTTCCGCCCTTCAAACATTTCCTTTTCCTATACAAGCTCCTTTCCGATGATGGAAAGACGCTTCTGGTAATCCTGTGTATATCGGAGTAAAGCACCGTACTCGCTATGGATCCCATCCCTTTGACTGAGGAGCTTTTCAAGAAGCTTGATCATACGGCGCTTAAGCATTCTTGTCCTTGAAGCTCTCCTCTTTCTTTTCTTGCAGTAGGACAGATAGGATTCCGCCACATTCCTGTATTTGTTGCGCGGACGCCTTATGCCCAGAGATCCCTGCAATGCCGGCATATATGGCTGTAGAGCCATTCGATGCTTTCCCAAAGGAGTTTCGTTTATTATTCTTGATTTGACACTTTCAAGGAAAAATAGAAGGTGGTGCCTTTCCCTTCTTCGGAATCGAACCAGAGCTTGCCACCGAGTTGTTCGACAAAGTCTTTACACAGCATTAATCCCAAGCCAGACCCCTTTTCGTTATTTGTCCCATAAGAAGTAAAATGAGTGTTTGGCCTCAGCAGCTTACCCTGATCTTCTTTTTTGATCCCTTTACCAGAATCTTTTACACTGACAACGACAAAATCCCCGTCTGTTTTGGTTGATACCGTAATCAAACCTTTTTCGTAGCTGAACTTGACTGCGTTGGAAATCAGGTTACGGACGATAGTTTTTACCATATCAATGTCTGTCGATCCCATCAGTTCTTTATCCAGACCTTCAAGCATGATGGATATGCCTTTCTGGGTAGCCATCGGAATAAATATCTCGGCAGTGCTGTTGACTATGCTGTTGATGTCGACTTGTTGTCTATAAATGTTCTGTTTGTTCAGGCGATTCTTTGCCCACTTCAAGAGGTTGTCGAGAAGCTGGAATATCTCTTCCGATGTCTTGTTCATCATCTGAAGCATTTCGTATACCTCATCGCTAACCTGATTCTTATCGACCATCATCAGGATGGCGTTATTCATCATCTTCAAAGAACCAAGCGGAGAGCGTAAATCGTGTGCAATAACGGAATAGAGCGTGTCGCGGGATTCGATTGTATTTTCAAGTTCCTGCTTGATACGTTTGATACTGAACAGTTCGTAACGGTGGGCGACACGTTTCACCAATTCTTCCCGTTGGAAAGGTTTTGTTACATATTCTGTTGCTCCCAACTGATAACCTTTTACGATACTTTGCATATCGCTCAAAGCTGACATGATAATGACGGGGATGTTGTTGGTTTCCGGATTGCTTTTCAAATGCTGCAGTACCTCGTATCCGTCCATCTCTGGCATCATAATATCAAGCAGAATAAGATTGGGATGCCTTTCTTGGGCAATGCGTAGCGCTTTAGCTCCGCTATCTGTCGTCAGTAGCGTATAACCTTCTTTTTTTAGTATCGCTTGCACAAGCATAACGTTAGTTGGCACATCGTCCACCACTAATACAGTATATTGTGATGCTAAGTTTTCCATTTGATTCTGTACTTTTCTTGATATTCAAATACTATCAATGATACAAATGTATTTAATTCTGTCGACATAATCGTCTTTTCCCCTAAAATAAATTCCATTTCTGAAGAATAATTCTTTTATATATTAAATGTGTCCAACTAAAACGCTTGATATAGGATGAGATGGGGCTTTTTATTAAAATTATTATTTAAGTTTGCACCATGAAATCGAATTTAGTTCTTTTAGCGCTCATATTAGCCAGCTGTCAGCCGGAAATGCCTGTAACCTCCTCTATTCTGGTAAAGGGAGATGGTTTGACAGTCCCTGTTAACAAGGAACTATATGGTTTGACCATTGAGGAAATCAACCATGCGGTGGATGGCGGTATTTATGCGGAACTTATACAAAACCGGAGCTTTGAAGATGGAGTTCCTCCCTTGAATTGCCCGTACGACCCTGTCCGCCGGGTTCTGACTACCCCGAATGGATGGACTATTCCTTTCCTGCGTTCTGATTCGGTACCGGGATGGCGTTGCTTTTCTGCGACGTCTTATATGTATCCCGATACTAAGGAATTGATTAATGACAAGAACCGGCGTTCTCTGCTGGTTTCGGTGTCTGCTTCAGCCGAATCAGGAAAAGGAGGTGTCATTGCCGAAGGATATGGAGGAATACCGCTTCGGAAAGGTGAGAAATATGATTTGTCTTTTTATATGAAAGGAGCCTCTATGGCTTCGAAGACCGTAAGTCTGACTTTGGCCGATTCTACTGGAAAAACGGCCCTAAGCGAAGTTTTTCGGGTAGCACCAGCTTATGAGTGGAGGAAGTACAAGCACACTTTTACCGCAACCTCGAATACGAATAAAGCCGTGTTGACGATAACGACTGACAGTTCGGCTGTTTTCTGGCTGGATGTTGTTTCTCTGTTTCCGCAAAATACATGGAAAGGCCGTCCGAATGGATTACGTCCGGAACTGATGGAACTGATTGCAGCATTGAAACCTGCTTTCATTCGCTTCCCCGGTGGAAGTTTTGTAGAAGGGTATACGGCGGGAACCTATCCGGTCTGGCGTGAAACCGTAGGAGACATTGCCGAACGCAAACATTTTTGGAATGTGTGGGCATACGGTACGACGAACGGCATCGGCTATCATGAATATCTCCAGATGTGTGAAGATTTGGATGCTGAACCGGTCTATGTCATTAATAGCGGTGTGACCAATCAAAGTCGTCGTCCGCGTTATGAAGACATAACGGCAATGGGGAAACTAGTACAAGATGCCTTGGATGCCATCGCTTATGCTAATGAACCGGCCGATTCCATTCTGGGAACTTTGCGAGCTAGTCACGGACATCCGGAACCTTTTGATTTGAAGTATGTGGAGATCGGCAGTGAAAATTACGGACTAGAATATACGAAGCGTTTCGAGTTGTTTAAAAAAGCGATCCAAGAGGCTTATCCGGAGGTTATGGTGATAAGCAGTTCCGACATAAGAGGAAAGAACAGAAATGAATGGTCAGATACTCATTTTTATTCGAGCGAATCATTTTTGATCTCTAATCACAACCGTTTTGTTGCCGGACAGTATACGCGCCGGATGCCTCCTGTCTTTATCGGAGAGTTCGGCTTGTCCGGTGGGGCAGCTCCCGGAAGTTTGCGGGCGGCTATTGGGGAGGCTTGCTTTCTTGCAGGGGTAGAAAACGGACAGGAGATTGTGAGGTGTTTGGCTTATGCCCCTGTTTTGGGAAATACAAAATACAAAATAGAACGTTATCCGGTCATCTTTTTTGACGGTGAACAGATTGCTCTTTCTCCTTCTTACTATCTGTTGCAAATGTTTAGCAGCAATAGGGGAGACGAAGTGCTGAAGACCGAAGTCCGCACCTATCAGAAACCCCAGGTGACCTTCGGACGCGCCGGTATCGAAATGTTCGATAACAGCTATGAATTCAAGGAGGTGAAAATAGACAATTCGCCGGTTACGGAAGGGGCTGTCATGACCGGAGGCTGGACGGTCGGACAGGGTACGTTGACGCCGGTTGCAAACAGGTGGAACTATATCCTTTTAGGCGATCCGTCTGCCTATGACTATACGTTCTCGGCGGATATCAGGCGGACGAAGGGGAGCGGGCAAGTCCAATTCCGTGTGCGTGACAACGGGCTGTCTGGAGAACGAAATGACTATATCGGGTTGACGATTGGTTCTGGTGTTGTAGAGTTCTATCGCCAGGCGGGAGGTGTGAGGGATACGTTACGTACACCTGTTCTTTATCCGTTCCAAAGTAATCGTTGGTATAACGTGAAGATCGCTTGCAAAGGCGAACAAATCGGTTGTTTTGTGAATGACACGCTGGTTCATGAGACGATACTTCCCGGCATACCTTCATTGGTTTCTACTGCGGCGTTGGATAAGGAGGCTCATACGATTATACTGAAGGTGATCAATACGACTCAGCACGAAGAGAAGACGGAGTTGAACCTGCAAGGCGTCAGTGTCAAAAATACGGCGGAAATTATTCAGCTCACAGGAGATCCCGAAGCGCGTAACACTTACGACCACCCCGGCGTGGTCGTACCGGAGACAAAAGAAATATCCTTCTCGTTGAGCGGTTCCAAAGTGTACAATTTCCCTCCCAACTCGATTACGATAATGAAATTGAAGATCGACTGACAGGGCGACTGGCATCGGATTCAAAACCGATGCCGGTCGCGCGTCCAACCGATGCCGATCCATTGACTGCCGGATGCCTGCCGGATGAAATAATAAAGGCTACCTCAGTAATGAAGCAGCCTTTTTCCGTTTAGTATCGCATTGATTAATGGGCAACTAACCTACTAAACACATTATCACATTATAAATAAGCGAATTAATTCT
>OAWM01000809.1_pt1 | contig 15846 bp, 10 predicted proteins | sample 1495501 | NCBI WGS metagenome assembly OAWM01 (sample SAMEA2580210, study PRJEB22360) | human gut metagenome | biome: human gut; feature: human-associated habitat; material: faeces | place: Denmark | collected 2008/2010 | reverse complement strand
CTTCGCCGCATCGTGCGGGATAGGGCGTGGGGCGGAGCCGGCACGGCTGCGAATCTCCTCCTCCGGCAACTCGATGCCGTCCGCCCGGAGTTCTTTTTGGAGGGATTCCAGATAATTGGCAGAAGACGGGAGTCCTTTCCAGATGCCGTAAAGTTGCTGGAGGATACGGTCTTTCATTTCGGCCGTAGCCTTATTGGTGAAAGTGACGGCCAGAATGTGGCTGTAGGCACGGCGGCTTTCCTGTTCGATCAGCGTCTTGATGTACTGTATGGCCAGGGTGAACGTCTTGCCCGAGCCTGCCGATGCCTTGTAAACAGTCAGACTGGATTTCATGTCGTTCAGGGATTCATGTTCTGGTAAAGATAGCGTTTGATGCTCTTCTTGGCGGTCTTTTCAAACTCTTCGTTTTGCAGCACTACCTTGGTGATTTGCGAATAGGGCGGCAGCTCCTTGTTCAGTTCCTGGCGTGAGATGTCGATCTGCCGCCACAGGGCATGGTCGTCCAACCCGTCTTTCAGGCTTTCGCCCAAATCGGGGTAGACAAGAGCCACCAGTTTCTCATTGTACATGATAACCAATGATTCGTTGACGTAAGGAAGGTTGTTCAACCGCGATTCTATTTCTTCCGGATAAATGTTTTGTCCGCTTGCACTGAGCAGCATGTTCTTGCAGCGTCCTTTGATGTACACGTCGCCTTCCGGGTTGATGACGGCCATGTCGCCCGTGTGCAGCCAACCGTCGGCGTCGAATATTTGTTCCGTGGCTTCCTGGTTTTTATAGTAGCCCAACATGGTGTTGCGTCCGCGGCATACCAGTTCGCCGGGAATCCGTGCCGGGTCGGAACTCAGCACTTTCAGTTCCATGCCTTCGGCCGCCCTTCCGCACGACATATAAGCCGTTTCGTGCCACGGGCTGTGGCAGATGATGGGGCCGCATTCCGTCATGCCGTAGGCGATGGAATAGGGGAAATTGATGGAACGCACGAACGCTTCCACCTCGGCGTTGAACGGTGCGCCGCCGATGATGACTTCCTTGATGTTCCCCCCGAAAAGGCGCAGGCTTTCCGTGCGTGCCTTTTCCTTGATCTTTTCGCTGATGATGGGGATGTGCAGAAGCAGCTTGCCCAATTTGCTGTCGATTTTCGGAAGGACTTCTTTCTTGAATATCTTTTCGATGACCAATGGCACGCAAGACATGATGCGGGGATGAAACTCTGCCACGGTGGTCATGATGACCTTGGGCGAAGGCATGCGCGTGAGGAAATATAGGTGGGCGCCGAAACATACGCCATAGAGGAAGTCGTAGACCAAACCGAACACGTGTCCCATGGGCAGCATGGATACGATATTGTCGCCGGGCGCGATGCCGATGGTACGGTTGCAGAACAACACGTTGGACACGAGACTGCGGTAGGGAAGCATGACTCCTTTGGAGAATCCCGTGGTGCCCGAAGTATAATTGATGACGGCGAGCTGTTCTGGTGAGCTTTCTGGCGTGAAATGTACGTGTTCGCGAAGGAACATCATGGGAAAACGCTGTCCGAACAGGGCGTTGAGATGTTCGCGGGCGAAAGAAAGTTTTTCGGAGCGGCTGTTCACGAGCGTGAAGTCCTTCACGCAAATGATGCCTTGCAAGGCAGGCATGCGGTTCTCGTTCAGGTTTTCCCACACCTGGTCGCCCACGAACAACAGGCGTGCTTCGCTGTGGTTGACGATGTGGTGCACATTATCCGGCTTGAACTCGTGCAGGATGGGCACGATGACGGCGCCGTAGGTAATGGTGGCCAGAAACGCCACGCACCAGTTTCCGCTGTTGCGTCCGCACAAGGCGATTTTGTCGCCGGGCCGGATATCGGCCGCTTCGAAGAGCAGGTGCATCTTGGCTATTTTACGCGCCACGTCCTTGTATTGCAAGCTCTCTCCGTTGAAATCCGTGAACGCTTTCCGGTCCCAGTTCTTTTTTATGCTGTTTTCGATAAGTTCTATCAGTTTGTCTTCCATATCGTTTGGACGTATATCTTGGTATCGGAGACAAAAGTACAAAAAACAAGGCATATCCGTTTCTTTGTGGGAGACGATTTTGAATTTCGGGAGTCAGTTTTTCTGTAATTTTAAGAGTATTTCCTCTCCTGTAAGTTTCGCAAATCATCCTTCATCTTTCAGTGAATATCATAAATTATTCAAAACGAAAAGGTTACAACCTGAAGGATGTTTCATTCATCTTTCAGCCATTTTTCAATCCGCTCCAATGAGGGCTGAAAAAAACGTTTGGGGTATGAAATATTTTTTTCTCAGCCGAACGATTTTTCAATCTCAGCCAAACGATTTTTCGTTCTGCGCCGAATGAAATGACGTGTGGCTGAAGGATGCCTGAAACATCTTTCAACTCATAATGGTAATATTATGAGCGACTTACCGTATTGTCTGAAGGATGAAAGATGTTTTTGCAAAATCCCTTGTGTGTAGGGGATGGGATAATTATGACTTTTGCCGGATATTCCAATTAAAATCCGTAATTTTGTCCGTTGAATTATAAAAACGGCGAAAGAAAATGATGGAATTAAGTAAAGGCCAAGAGGTGGCGGCTTTGTTTGATTTGGACGGAGTGGTGTTCGACACCGAGTCTCAGTATTCACTCTTTTGGGGTATGAAAGGGAAGACGTACCATCCCGAAGTGGAGCATTTTGAGAACGTGATAAAGGGACAGACGCTTGTGCAGATTTTCGACCGATGGTTTGCCGGATGCGATGACGTGCAGCGCAAAATAGCCGGCGAATTGGAGGACTTTGAACGGAACATGGCCTACGACTATGTGCCCGGAGTGGAAGATTTCCTTCGCGACCTGCGGCGGGCCGGGATCCGTACGGCTGTCGTAACCAGTTCGAACGACGATAAGATGCAGAACGTGTACCGGGCGCATCCGGATTTCAAGTCATATTTCGACCGTATTCTGACGGCGGAATTTTTCTCCCGTTCCAAACCGGAACCGGACTGTTATCTGTTGGGAGCCGAAGTGTTCGGTCTTCCGGTGACGCGTTGCGTCGTGTTTGAAGATTCTTTCAACGGACTGAAGGCCGGGCGGGCGGCAGGAATGAAGGTGGTCGGTCTTTCCACGACGAATGCGCCGGAGCAGATTCAGGATTTGTGCGACAGGGTGATTCCGGATTTTCGGGGCTTCGATGTGGAAAAACTACTTGAAATGCTCGCCTGAACGGATAATAATGATTAATTTTGCGGCCGATTTTATTAAAAAACAGTATTATGGCAGGATATTTAGTGGAGGATACACGTAAAGTGACGACGCATCGTCTGATTGAAATGAAACAGCAGGGAAAGAAAATAGCCATGCTGACTTCATACGACTATACGATGGCTCGTATTGTAGACGGTGCCGGAGTGGATGTGATTCTGATTGGCGATTCTGCGTCGAACGTGATGGCGGGCAATACGACCACGCTTCCGATTACGTTGAATCAGATGATATACCATGCGACTTCGGTGATGCACGGTGTGGAACGGGCATTGGTCGTATGCGACATGCCTTTCGGTTCTTATCAGGTCAATCCCACGGAAGGAGTGACCAATGCCATCCGTATTATGAAGGAAAGCGGCTGCGACGCTCTGAAACTGGAAGGCGGGGCGGAAATTATCGACACGGTGAAGGCTATATTGGCAGCCGGTATTCCCGTTATGGGACATTTGGGGCTGACACCGCAGAGTATCAATAAGTTCGGCACATACGCCGTGCGTGCCAAAGACGAGGCCGAGGCGGAGAAACTGGTGGCCGATGCGCATTTACTGGAAGAAGCCGGCTGTTTTGGCCGGTCGGGTAGCCTCTGAATTACATATCCCCATCATCGGTATCGGGGCGGGTTCGCAAGTAGACGGACAGGTCTTGGTGGTCAACGACATGTTGGGGATGAATAAGGGTTTTTCTCCGAAATTCCTCCGACGTTATGCCGATTTGCATACGGTGATGACAGATGCCATCGGGCAATATGTGAGCGACGTAAAAGCCCGGACGTTTCCGGATGAAAACGAGCAGTATTAAGGCGTGGCACAAACCAGTATCGGGCATAAGACCTTGTGGCATGCTGATTTCCTGAAAATCATCTTAGCCAACTTTTGTGTATGCACTTCTTTATATATGTTTTTGCCTGTCGCTCCTGTGTGTATGGGACGAATACCGGGGGAAGACGTGGGAGGAATGTGTGTATCCGTGTTGCTCTTTTGGGTGGGCGTATGTTTACCTGCACCTTTCTGCAATTACTGGTTGGATGCTTACCGGCGGAAAAATGTGGCCTTGTGGGCATTAGCCGTCATCGTATGCGCTACGGGGGCGTTTCTTTTCGATGGTCCGCAGTGGGGGAAGTGGCTGGCGAGGATGATGCCGGGGGCCTCATATAGTGTGTTCCAAATCGCTTTGGGGAGTACTTTGTTGCTGGATTTGTCCGATACGAAAAAGCGGACGGAAGCCGCACATGTCTACTATTGGTTCACTCGTTTGGCTTTGGTTTTCGGTCCCTTGTCGGGTATTGTCGTACCGATGCATTACGGTGTACGCCTTTTTGCCGGAGTATCCGTGGCTTTTCTGCTTTGCGCCGGCCTGTTGGTTATGATGATGCGTGTTCCTTTCAGGGCTCCTTTGGAACCGTCGTGGTGTACATTCGACCGTTTTTGGCTGCCTCGGGGATTCCGGCTCTTTATTCCTCTGACAGGAGTGACCTTTTCCGCCGGATTGATGTTGGGGCAATACCGGGATGCCGGATTTTACTTGTTTTTGGCTGTCGGTTTTTGGTTGGCCTTATGGGGGCATCATCTGTTTTTTAAGGAAAAGTTGCAAACGGAGTTTGCAGTAGGATTCGTTGCTCTCGTGACAAGTGCGTCGTTATGGGGATTGGGGGGCGATATGGAAGGGATGAAATGGTGTATCGCCTTATGCCTGGGAAGCGGCCTCGGTTTTGTGACCAGCCGGTATTTGCTTTCTTATATTCGTATCTGCGAGCATTGCGAGAGAGGAACGGCACAGACTTCTTATCTTTTAGGATGGGATGCCGGACTTTTGGCCGGGTATTCCGTAGCTTTCGGGTTAGGAACGGAAGTCGGACAAACGATATATACTTATATAATAGGGGCTATATTCGTAGGAACGGGAATGTTTCATTTGTTTTTGGTCAGGCCGTGGTATATGCGAAGCAAACGGAAATAGTGTGAAAAGAACTGTGCTAATTTTCTTTAATACGTGGAGAAAACAGATTTGTGTCAGCTCAGAAATATGTTTTTAAACATGTTTTCGATATTAGTTTAGATTTTATTATGTGTTTTTACAGAAATGTCATATCTTTGATACCCAAAAGGGGGAGCTTTGTGCACCCGATTTAAAAAATATTGAATAATTAACCTAATGGAATGTAAAGTAGGCTATATTAGAGGACACGGATTCAGCGCTTTAGAGGAGTTAGGACTCCCAAAAAGAAAGTGGCAAAAATGTTGTGTGGGCACACTGCTGGTCAACTCTCGGCCGAGAGCCAGTGACGGGAGGGGCGTGGTGTATCAAAACGATATTTATATATTGAGTGAATAATAAATCTATTAAAATATTAACCTAATGGAAATATGAAAGGCAGTAACATTAAAAGTAAAATGGGTCGTTTTACCTATTCTGCATGTGCGCTGTTCTTTGCCGGTGGTTTGTTAGTCTCTTGTGAGGACGAGCTTTTGACCGGGATGCCTTCGTGGTTGGGTAGCAGCATCTACGAAGAGTTGGAGAAGCGTGGGAATTATAAAACGATGTTGGAACTTATCAATGACAAGGATGTTTCGACCGTGGATGGAAACGGCGAGACAGAGTATGCCAGAACCTTACGTTTGACGGGTAGTAAGACGTTGTTCGTTGCGAATGACGACGCTTTCACCCGATTCTTTCAGAACAATGTGTGGGGAGCCAAGTCTTATAGCGATTTGACGCCTTCTCAGAAAAAGTTATTGTTTAATTCTTCGATGATAAACAGTGCTTATCTGATAGAACTGATGTCAAGTACGCCTGGCGATAATCCGGCACCCGGGACTGTGATGCGCCGTTCTTCTTCGTTGAATCTGTATGATACGATTCCGCAGTTGCGTGCTTCGGATATGCCGGACAACGAATATTGGCAGTATTACCGTTCTAAATATTCGGATGCGGCAACGGGAGGAATGACGGTGTTTCGGGACAATACGACAGCACCGATGGTGCATTTCCTTTCCGCTTATATGTCGAATAAGTCGATTACGAATGACGATTTGAAGTTTTTGACCAATGGAGCTTGCGACAACACTTCGGAGTCATATATCAACGGGCAACGTTTGGTGGAAAGGGATATTACGTGTCAGAACGGTTACATTCAGGTTTTGGAAAACGTTATGAATCCTTTGACCAATATGGCTGAGGCTATTCATAACGACGGAGAGCTTTCGACATTCAGCAAGATGTTGGATCGTTTTGCCGTACCGGTATATAACGAAGGATTGTCGAATACGGTCGGGGTGGACTCTGCGTTCGTATGGCGTTATTTGAATAACGGTTTCGATTTGGGAACCAAGGGAGGCAAAAATGCATTGTTGACCTATAAGAATGTGGATTACGATCCAGCGAATGTCTTGTCCTACGATCCAGGGTGGAACCAGTATGAGAACGGTTCTTCCAATACCCCCATGAGCGAAGACATGGCAGTCATTGTAGCTCCTACGGATGCTGCTTTCGAGCGTTACTTCCAGTCCGGTGGCGGTGCCGCTTTGATTGACCGTTATAAATATATAGACAGTATTCCGAACCATATTATCGTGAATATGCTGGACAACTTCATGAAGTATTCTTTGGTGGCTACTGTGCCCAGCAAGTTCAGTTCGGTGATGAACACGGCCCAATTGGAAATGGGACTTTCTGTGGGTGAACCGGGCGGACAGACGGGTATCGGTTCTTGCCTTATGGCCAACAATGGTGTGGTATACAAGTCTAACGAAGTTTATAATATTCCGGAATACCAGTCTGTGGCTTTCCCCGCATCTTTGAACGACAACGACCGTAATACCAAGACAGATATCATGCGCTATATCATCAATGAATTGGACTATCAGGCTTATCTGAATTCCATGGAAAGTATGTTCTTGTTCATTCTTCCTACTGATGAAGCTTTGAAAAACTATGTGGATCCGGTAGATTATCACAAGAACCAGCCTACCATTACGGAGTTTTATTATGATTATAGTCCTTCGCTGACCGGTAGCCGTATCAAATGTAAACGTTATAATGCAACGAAGAATGCAGACGGTACGTTGACACGCGGCTCAGAAATCACAAACCCTTGGAAAAACGGTAGTACAGAATCTGATTACGTAACGAACCGTCTGAAAGATATTCTGGAGAATTCCATCATCGTACAGGATAAGTCTGCCACTACTTCAACGGGTAAGAGTGTATGGGTCACAAAGGGCGGTTGTCCGGTCATACTCGAAGGTACGGGGGCAAACATCCGTATTACCACTCCTTATCGTAAAGAACTTGCCGACCAGAATAGTAGCAATAGCCCCTATGAACTGAAAGTTCGTGAGGTGGAAGGTTATTATAACATGGGGCAGAATCCTGACGGTAATGGTGAAACCTTTATCGTAGATATGGAACCGGTGATGTCTGCTTCAAAATCCGTTCCTACTTTATTAAAGGAGTTGGCTACAAAGGATAATCGTTATAGCGAGTTCTCTAGTATGGTGGAGAATAGTACGTTAGTATCTCAATTCTATAACATTACTACAAGCGGGTCTTCTTCTACAGGTACTGCCAAGACCATTTCCAATGGTTTGACCCTCTCGGTCATGGAGAACTATAATTATACAGTGTATGCTCCGCCTACAGCCGAGATAGAGAAAATGTATGAGAATAACTTGCTTCCGGATTGGAGAGATGTGATTGAGCTGGAAGACAAGCTGGATGAAATAGAGGACAGCAATCCGGAAGAGGCTGCTCGATTGGAGGTTCAGATAGATAGTATGAACACATTGATTAACAACTTTATACGTTATCATATCCAGAACAGTGCGGTTTATCAGACAGCTCCTGCCTCATCGGGTACTTACGAAACTTCTTACATGGGAGGAAGCCGTTTTGCCACACTTACCGTATCGAACAGCGGTCAGGCCGGTTCGGGAAATATAGTCATCACTTGTAATGATGCCAATAAAATGGAAATTGAAGGGGAAACTCCCCGTAAGGTTTTGGATGGCAATTACTTTGCACGTGAATATCGCTTCCGTTCCGGTGTAAGTTCAAGCGACGGTTCTGCGAGTGGGCCTATTGCATGTACGGATATTGATTCGGCAACGCGTATCTTCAACTCTTCTACAGCAGTCGTACATCTGATAGACAAACCATTGCTCTATACAAAAGAGTTGTCTGATGCCTACAATGAGATTTCAGGTAATTAACCTTAATGATAAAGACAATGAAACAATTAAAATATTATTTCTTAATTTGCTGCTTGACTATTGCCACGGTAGTGAATGCTCAGGGAATAACGAGTGTGAGTGGAACGATTTCCGACTCTTTCGGGCCTGTTGTGGGGGCTGCTATTGTTGAAATGGACGCTTCTAACCGTAACATATCTGCCACAGTGACAGATTTTAACGGTAATTTCACCTTGAAAATCAAGAATCCTAAAAACCGTTTGAAGATTAGGTATGTGGGTATGAAGACCCAGATTCTTCCTATTAATAAAAAGGTGTATCATGTGACGTTGGAGGATGCTATGGTATTGAAGCAGGTGGAAGTAAAAGCTAAGAAACGTGTGGAAACATCCGGTTTGGCTATTCCGGAACGCGAGGTCTCTTTCGCTTCACAGACTATTAATGCCAAGGAATTTGAAGGCTTGGGTCTTACGTCCGTAGATGAAGCTTTGCAAGGTCGTATCGCCGGTTTGGATATCGTGATGAATTCCGGTAACTTGGGTGCCGGTACGACGATGCGTTTGCGTGGTGCGTCTACAATCAGTACGTTGACGAGTTCCGAACCTTTGATTGTGGTGAACGGTGACGTTTGGAATGTAGATCAGAGTAACTTTGATGTACAAAATGCCAATGATGAACAGTTCGCGCAATTATTGAATATCAACCCGGAGGATATCGAGAGTATCAGCGTTTTAAAAGATGCTGCTGCTACGGCGATCTGGGGTTCTCAAGGTGCGAATGGTGTGATTGAAATTAAAACAAAGCGTGGTAAACGTGGAAAACCGAGATTGACTTATTCTCTTCGTTTGACAGGTACCTACCAGCCGGATGGAGTGGATTTGTTGACGGGCGATCAATATACGATGTTGATGAAGGAAGCGTATTTCAATCCTCGTTTGAGTGATGCGGCAGCTAATATTCCTGAATTCAATTATATTACAGATAAGCGCGTGTTCTCGGAATGGCAGATGTTCAACAACAATACGGATTGGGTGAAAGAAGTGAAACAAGTTGGTTTACGCCAGAATCATTTCGTTTCTATTACTGGTGGTGGAGAGAAAGCAACTTTTCGTATATCAGGTGGTTATGACCATGAAACCGGTTCTATCATCGAACAGAAGTTAGATCGTTTTACAACTCGTACGATGTTGGATTATTATGTAAGTGACCGCATCAAGATTATGAGTGACTTCTCTTTGACTTATACGGACAATCAAAGGAACTCTGACAACTTGTTGGCTATTGCTTATAAGAAGATGCCGAACTTGGCTATTTTCGAAGAGGATGAGCAAGGTAATTCTTTGGGACGGTATTACGAGATGTTGAAAGCTGACGATGCGTTGAAAGACCAGCGAGGGTTGGTGAATCCGATTGCGAGTGCCAAGTATGCCAAGAACTCTTATACGACATACGCCATCGACCCGAAATTGGAGTTGCAGTATGACTTCTTGGGAATTGATGATACCAAACACCGTTTGACTTATAATGGAGAGGTCATCATGAATGTGTTCAATGCATACGAAGATACTTATTATCCGCGTGAATTGTCGACAGACAATTGGAATGCTGGTGGAGTGAGCAAGGCTACGAGTTATAGTTCTAAGAGTTTGGCGTTTACGACTACACACACGTTGACTTTTGTACCTCATTTCTTGAATGAAGATCATTCATTTATGACGATGGGACGTTTCCAATTGGTTTCAGGTACGTCAAGTGACCAGAAAACCAAAGTAGCAGGTTTGCCGAACGGTGTGGAAGCTCCGAGTGCCGGTGGTATTACTCCGGGGATGTCCAGCAACTTCAATCGTTGGAGAAGTCTTTATTATACGTTCTCTGCTCACTATGCTTATAAAGAAAGATACATTTTTGACGTATCGGCCCGTGTAGATGGTACGACCAAGTTTGGTCCGGGTAAGCGTTGGGGTGTCTTTCCTGCATTTTCCGGCCGTTGGAATATTATAGATGAGCCATGGATGGAGAGTACTCGTAAGTGGTTGTCTATGCTTTCAATTCGTCCGGGATGGGGTATGACGGGTAACCAACCTAATCAGGACTATTTGTATGTCAACCAGTACAGTGCGGCAGGCAACTATTTCGGTGCTACCGGTATGGCTCCGAACAACTTGAAATTAAACACTTTGAAGTGGGAAATGAAGTATACTTGGAACGTGGGCTTCGATTTGGGCTTTTGGGATGACCGTATTAAGGCTGATATCAACTTGTATACACAGACCACGAAAGACATGTTGATGGCGAATGTGAGGATATCTAGTATTTCCGGTTTCACAACTTATCCTTATCAGAATGTGGGTGACATGAACAATAAAGGTTGGGAAATCAACTTGAACACCAACAAACTGATTCAAAAAGGTAAGTTCTGGATGGATTTGAATTTCACGTTTGCCAATAACAAGAATGTGATTACCCGAATGGATCCCCGTGTATTGGAGACTTTGAACAACGATTGGGAACCCAAAAATGCAAAGCTCTTGCAACGCGTACAGGTAGACAATCCTTTCGGTGCCATTTACGGTTATCGTTTCAAGGGTATTTATATGTATAATTATGATACTTATCTGCAAAAAGAGCGCTTGGCTGCCGACGGCGATGCGGAGGCACGGGCTTTCATTGCCAACTTCAATAACAACGGTGGTTGGACAGCTCCTCTTGTATACAATGCGAATGGAGAAATCGTACGTGACATGAAGGGTGATCCGTTGCAGATGATGTTCAATTACATATCAGGTGGTACCGGATATGAGTTTAAAGGTGGTGATGCGATTTATGAAGATGTGAATCACGACGGTAATATCAACCAACTCGATGTGGTTTATTTGGGTAACTCATTGCCAAAGTTGACCGGTGGTTTCGGATTAAAGTTCAATTATGGCGACTGGGCTTTGAATGCACAATTCAATTACCGTGTGGATTACGACATTGTAAATCTTGCCCGTTTGAATATGGAGAACATGGAGTCTAACAATAATCAGAGTCAGGCCGTGAACTACCGTTGGCGTAAAGAAGGTGATTTTACATCTATTCCGCGTGCATTGAGTTCGAATGGGAACTTTGCGAATTATAATACAATGATTAGTGACCGCTTCATAGAGGACGGAACCTTCTTACGTTTGAATTATTTGCAGATTTCTTATAATATGCCACAGAAGATGGTGAAGAAAATCGGCTTGAGCGGTTTACGTTTCTATGCGAGTGCTAATAACCTTTTCTGCTTGACGAAGTATTCCGGCGTGGATCCGGAGTTGGGTTACGGGGGATATAGCGTGACGCAAGATAATGCACAGACTCCGCGTGCCAAGTCATATACTTTTGGTGTCACAGTAGATTTCTAATTGATAATGCTATGAATAAGATGAAGAAAATATGGTTTAGATCAGCTTTTCTGGCCATGGTCGGGATGTCTATGACATCTTGTGGAGACTTTTTGGATATTTATCCGTTGACCATGGTATATGAAGATAATTACTGGAATGAAAAGAACGACGTGGACCAGATAGTGACAGGTTGCTACACACGTATGCAGGATGACGACTTTGTTCGTCGCCTGTTCATCTGGGGAGAGAGCCGTTCAGACAATACACGTCGTGGTTTCAAATCCGATTTCAGCGCGACTTCGGCAGAGGGGTATATTTTGAGTGAGAATATTCTTTCTACTAATACTTATACCGATTGGTCGAGTTTCTATTCTGTTATCGATCGTTGTAATCTGGTAATCAAGAAAGCACCGGAGGTGGCAGAGAAAGACCCTAACTATTTGCCGAGTGATGTGCAGGCTACGATAGCTGAGGTTACGGCCTTGCGTGCCCTTTGTTATTTCTATTTGGTGCGTACGTTTAAGGATGTACCTTATTATACAGAGGCTATTACAAATGACGAGCAAGAATTGAATCTTCCGGCTACAGACGGGGATGTCATCGTTCGGAATCTGATTAATGATTTATTGAATGTATGGCCGAATGCATTGAAAGTATGGCCGAAACAGTCCGGTAAGGATATTAGTTACGGACGTATCACGCAAAATGCAATTTTTGCGATGTTAGCTGATATGTATTTGTGGATAGATGATTATTCCAATGCAGAGAAATATGCTCAAATGGTCATTGATTCTAAGAAAGAATATTTCACGAATAACTATTCTTCTTATTATCAAGTAAACGGTTATCCTTTGGTTCCGGATAATGACAACACCATTTTATTGGCAGGTGCTGCCTATGATTTTAATTTCGGTGAGGGCGGAGGTCCTGAAAGTATTTTTGAATTGGACTTTTCAGAGAGTACGACCGATGGTTCTAAATCGAATGATGTACCGGCCGAGTTTTTTTATCGTGCTTTCAAATCTAATGATAAGGATCCCGGTTATGGGTTGTTTGCGCCAGCAGAGGCTCTTTGGAAGGAGTTAGCATCCCCTCAAATATTTCTTTCGAATAAAGATACGCGTATTAAAGAGTCCATACATGTCGATAATGAGTCTAATCCGGAAATCGTGAATATTGCCAAATATACCTATATGAGCATTAATCCGAGTCTTTCTACGGGGAGCGGTTTGGCCTATGTCAGTCGTATGACAAAGAATGATGCCAATTGGGTTTTTTACCGGGTTAGCGATATGATGTTGATTAAAGCGGAAGCTTTGATTTGCATGATGGGAGAAGATGCTACTCAGCGTAATGACAGTTTGGGGCAAGCCGCTTTTGAGTTAATCAAGACCATTGCCGACCGTTCGGCACCGAACACGTCTTCCTCTTTGATTTACAGTAATTATTCTACAAAATCGCAATTGATGGATTTGGTGTTCGACGAACGTAGACGTGAGTTCTTGTTCGAGGGTAAGCGTTGGTTTGATTTGGTACGTCATACCCGTCGTGACGGCAACACGGATTACTTGGTAGATGCCGTGCAAAGTAAGTTTACGGAAAATGCAGCGACTGCAACCGGTAAGTTGAAGAACATGATGGCTATTTATTGGCCTTATAATTACGACGAATTGCAGGTTAACTCTAACTTGAAGCAGAATCCTGCCTATCCGGAGGCCGGTGACTCTTATGAATCAACAGGTAAATAATTGTTATTATGAAGTATTTGTTTAAAATATTAATATCCATGTGTACCGTTTTACTGTTAACGGTACAGATGAGTCTGTTCACCAGTTGTAATGACGACTTGGCAGCCGATAGCTACTATACTTTTACGGGAGAGATGATGAGTGATTTTTTGAAGAATCGCGAAGATTTCAGCCTGTTCAAGCGTATTGTCGAGCGTGCCGGCGAGATGGATTTTCTGTCGAGTCGTGGCTCCCGGACTTTCTATCCGGCCGTCAATTCCGGAGTGGAATCATTTTTGAAAGAACGTGGTTACGCTTCGGTCGAGGATCTTCCGGTCGAATTGTGCGATACGTTGGTGAAAGCCTGTTTGGTGGATAATAGCATCAAGTACACTTATAATTTCTCCGAAACGGAGCAAATAAATAATGAGCTTGATTTGCCTTTGATTATCGTGACGAACGGGGATACGGTAGATGCGAACGGGATGACGTTAAGTGTAATCAACCGTCGTTCCGCCATTATCAACGAGTTGAAGAATGATTCCGTGGACAACGGAGTGGTTCATCCGGTAGATCGCGTACTGATACCGAATACCAGTTTGGGCTCCAGTCTGTTGGACGATAATCATGATGAGTTTACGATTTATTATGAGGCTCTCAGTCGTACCGGATTGCTGGACTCGTTGATTCATTATCGTGATGACAGCTATGAAATCTGGAAAGAAAATTATCCGGAGTTCAAAACCGGAATTCATTCCGGAGGTGTCTTCAACGAGAATGACCAAGGCTACGAATATCATGCCAAGCGTCCGGACCATCGCTATCAAGGTTTCACATTACTTATCGTTCCCGATGAGGTATTGTATGAGAAGTACAGTGATCGTTTTAACGCCAATATGACTTTGGACCAGAAGGTCGATGCGTTGTACGATTTAGCCGTTGAGAAATATAAAGATAATGCGGCTGCCAATATTTTCGGTCTGAATGAAGTGGATCCTGACGATTCTGAAGGAAGGACGTACAAAGAGAAGTATTGGAATAAAGAATCCTTGACCAGCCGTTACAACCCGTTGAATATGTTCCTGTCCTATCATATTCTGGACCGTCTGTTTGCAAGTACGGCTAAGTTGATTAACTGCTGGGGTACCAATACGGCCTATGCCAATCCTACGGAGTGGATTTCTACGTTGTTGGATTATTCCACGATAAAGTTGGAGAGAGTGTATGCTACTGTGGACAAGCAGGTAGAGCATCCGGCTGGTTACTATATCAACCATAGTACGGCTACGGAGTACAATTCTTATGACAGAGTACGTGGTGCTTATTTGACGCAGCCTGATGCAGAGAACTTCTCATTGAACGTGTCCTACTTCTACTTAGACGATGTTGTGGCTTATGACCAGACGATGCGTAACAATGTGATGAATACGAGAGTGCGTGTGGATTTTTATACATTATGGCCCGAGTTGACTAGTAATGATATCCGTTTGTGCGGGAATCCGACACAGGCTTACGGTTCTCATGACAATGATGAGAATGGTGGAGAGAATGGCGGGTTCAATTATTACATTCCACCTGGCTATATGAAAAATTGCACCTTCAGCGAGAATACCATTTTCTTTGTGCAGCGTCCGAAAGTGCCTTGGTGGAACTGGGGAGGAGATGAGATTAACATTTTGGGAACGAGTTACGATGTGACCTTCCCGTTACCTGATGTTCCTCCCGGCACGTACGAACTCCGTTTAGGTTATCCCGGCATGTTGGACCGTGGTATTGCCCAGGTTTATGTGGACGGCATACCGCAAGGAATTCCTATCGATATGCGCTATCGTGCCGATGATTCACGCGTCGGAGGGCTTTATAATGGAACTACGGGTTTTCGGAATTCAGAAGAAAGTTCTTCCGGTATTTACACCAGTGAACAGTTGGAAGAGAATGCACGTACGATGAAGAACAACGGTTATTATAGCGGGCCGAAGAGTATCTTTACGGGGAATGACGGAACGGATGCTCCAAGATACAGTCCGAATAGTTGTACGCTGATGTATAATAATGCCTATACTTTCCGTCGTAAGATTTGCAATGTAGAGGTGAAGCCCCATACGGACCATAAGATTCGTATTCGTTCCGTATTCACACAAGGGAACAGAGGATGTTTCATTCTTGATTATATGGAATTGGTGCCCATAAGCATTTGTGGTGCCGGAGGTATCGGTGAGGATGTTTACTAATATTCACATTTAAACGCTAAAGAAAATGAAACTAAAATATTATATACAGACAGGTGTTGTGGCGTTAGCCGCCGCAAAC
>OAWM01000805.1_pt1 | contig 15903 bp, 20 predicted proteins | sample 1495501 | NCBI WGS metagenome assembly OAWM01 (sample SAMEA2580210, study PRJEB22360) | human gut metagenome | biome: human gut; feature: human-associated habitat; material: faeces | place: Denmark | collected 2008/2010 | reverse complement strand
TTTTTTATCATTTCTTGAACTTTCTTTTATTTTTGCTTTAAGTAATTTTTTTATAAAAAAAGTTCGAGTAATCACTCAAGTATTAAATAGTTTATTAATTCTTTTGTTTAATATTCAATTACTTATTTTAAATTTTGGATCATCCTATGTTACTCTCACCATGATAGATAATATTAGTTCGTGGGAGGCTTTGGGCGGTAGGGCATTTATTTATTGTCTCTCAATTTCTTTACTTATTATTTTTAGTTTGTTACCCATCAATGAAGTTCCATTATTCGATATTTCAAAATTTAAAAGAGCAAAATTAAGTAGTCATTCTATTTGGAAATTTCAAGATATCATATTAGCTTTTTTAATTTTGATGTTTGAATTTATTTCTTTTCTGTATCTCCCTCCCAAAATGTCACCAGCTTTATCGACTTATTTTTTAGTTAAAAATAAAATTGAATTTGAAAAAATTAAACATGAGTCGATTACCAAAACTGATAAATTAACAGAGAAATTTGCTAAAAATGAAGTTCATGATTTTATAAAAAAACCATCCAATTTAACTGAAAAACCAAATGTGATACTAATATTTACCGAAGGATTTTCTCAACATATTATTGATGATAGCAGAAATATTACTCCAACAATCAAAGATTATGAGTCCAAATCAATATCTTTCAAAAATTATTATAACCATACGTTTGCAACCTATAGAGGAATCCAGAGCCAATTGTTTTCAGGATATCAGATTGAAAACAATTCAAGAAATTATTTAGTTTCACTTCCGAAGCTTTTAAGTAAAAAAGGTTATAAAACTGCGTTTATCAATACTGAACCTAAAAATAAAGAGTTTTCTTCTTATCTTTCTGATTTAGGATTCGATAAAGTTTATAGTTCAAAGTTAGAGAATGGGCAAAAAATATCTTATGATAAAGAAGCCTATGAGGAGCTTTTTTCAAAAGTTGAAAGATATTCAAAAAATGATTCACCATTTTTTATATCAATGTATACATTCGGGACTCATGTTGGATCTGACGGCAATAATAAGTTTGGAGATGGTAATGATAGAGTTTTAAACAAATTTTATGAAATGGACCAACAATTTAAAACTTTCATGGAGAAATTTAATTCTAGTCCAATCGCAAATAACACCGTACTCATATTTACAACAGATCATGCAACTTATGTTGATGATGAATACAAAAAGGCGTTTCCAAATGAAAATAGAGATTATGTCAGTTTAGACAGAATACCATATTTTATCTATTACAAGGGAATAAATCCTCAATTTATTGATGCAAACGGGAGGAACTCTCTAGATATGGCTCCTACTATTTTAGATTTTCTTGATTATTCTTCAAAAAATTATTTTTTAGGGACATCACTTTTTTCTGGGAGCGAAGAGCATAATTTGCTGAGTTCGATATACTCAGAAGGTACGGTTTTGATGAAAACAAGTAATAACAAGATATCTGAAATTGAGGAAAACGAATTAAAAGAGATTAAAGAAATAGTATTTGATTATTTTAAAGTTTCACAAATTAAAGTTCCAACCAACTAATTCAATCCAAAGGAGCACGAGCAGTTAAAAATCTTTGTATTTTTAACTGTCTGGCTCCCTTTTTTTTGTTTTTTATGCTAAACTATTAGATGGGGGTACACTCATGATTAAGATATTTGGAAAGGTCCATTATCATTGGCAGCCGGACTTATCGGTTCTTGTGACTTACTGGTCCATTGCAGTGATTCCAGTCTTTATTGGACTGGCCTTGATGTATGAGAGTTCTAGTGTGCCGACGCTAGTTTTGTTCTCGTTCTTTTTGTTTATGGCCTTACTTGCGATCGGGATTCATCGCTATTTTACCATTTATGATGATGGGATTTTGCGGATTATTACAGCCAATCCTTTTACACCGATCAAGGTGAAGATTGAGTCAATCGAAAAAATCGAAGTGAACAAGAAGTCGATCAAGCTGATTTTTAATAACGGCTCACGCAGTCGGACTTTCTGTATGCGGAAATGGCCTAAAAAATACTTTATCAATGCACTTGCTTTAAATCCCTATTTTAAAGGAGAAGTCGTCTTGACGGACAACTTTATCCATGTGGATTATTACGAGATGTATTATGCGACAAAATAAAAAACTCTCTTAATCTTTTAAGAGAGCATGTGTGGGGCATTCTTTGATGGCCTCAAGAACATCGTCTGTGATAGGAACTTCCTTTTCGAGGAGGTTATCTTCTGTAGCAAATTTAACGATGCCATTGTCATGGTAATCGAATAATTCAGAATAGGTTTGGCAGAGACCGCAAGCGATGCAACGATCTGGAATTAACGTAACTTTCATATTTCTATTGTAATGATTTTTACGAGAAAAAACAAGGAGGAAGTCATGGCAAAAGAACCATGGGAAGAAGATATTTATGATGATGGAGAAGAAACATTGAAACGAACGAGTAAATTGAATGGGATTAAGGCGGATCGTCTATTGACGATTTTAGCGATTATTTTCTTTGTAATAGTAGTAGTAATGGTTTGTTTGTTGATATTCCTATCTACTGGAGGTAGCAACAAATCTAAACAAATGTCTGGCTTCTATAATGGAGAAACCAAGGTTGAGCAGAAATCATCTGCGCCAGCTGCTCAAACAGCTAAAGACGATAAATCTAAAGATGAAAAATCATCAGAAGGAACCATTACGGTTCAAGCTGGTGAAGGTGAAGCAGCCATTGCTGCGCGTGCTGGTATTTCCATTGCGCAATTAGAACAGCTCAATCCTTCTCATATGTCTACAGGATCTTGGTATGCCAATCCTGGTGATGAAGTGAAAATTCGGTAGGAGTAGCTCATGAAACAAATTCAAATTGCAATTGATGGGCCTGCTTCAAGTGGCAAGTCTACGGTTGCAAAAATTATTGCCAAGGACTTGGATTACACCTATTTGGATACGGGAGCTATGTATCGAGCAGCGACCTATTTAGCGTTGCAAAACAACTTGTCTGCGGAGCAAGTGGAGGACTTGTTGGCTCTGTTGGATCAGTATCCGATCAGCTTTGGTCGTTCGGAAGAAGGAGAGCAGCTTGTTTTTGTAGCCGATGTGGATATTACCCATCCAATTCGTGATAACCAAGTAACCAATAATGTTTCGTGGGTCGCAGCGCTTGCGCCTATCCGTGAAAAGTTAGTGGCTCTTCAGCAAGAGATTGCAGAGAAGGGTGGAATCGTCATGGACGGTCGCGATATTGGAACAGTTGTCTTGCCAAATGCAGAGTTGAAGATTTTCCTAGTGGCATCTGTAGAAGAACGTGCAGAACGTCGCTTCAAGGAAAACGTTGAGAAGGGCATCACAGCAGATCTTGAATTGTTGAAGAATGAAATTGCTGAACGGGATTACAAAGATAGCCACCGAGCGGTTTCGCCATTGAGACCTGCAGAGGATGCCATCCATTTTGATACGACAGGTGTTGGAATTGCAGATGTAGTGGCCTTTATCGAAGAAAAAGCGAAAAAAATTCTTGACAAAGAATAAAAAACTTGATATCATATAAGAGTTGAGAAAAGCAGAAGTGAGAACTTCTCGCCTTGTGACGCAAGTTGCCTGGCCCCTACGGATCAAGTTTCAGTAATGAAATACATCATGTAGTTCGGGCCTGCTTTGCAGGTCCGTTCTTGTTTTTCTCGAATAATAAAAGAGAGGTGAAAACCATAGCAAAACAAGACTTATTCATCAATGATGAAATTCGTGTACGTGAAGTTCGCTTAATCGGTCTTGAAGGTGAGCAATTGGGTATCAAACCACTTAGCGAAGCGCAAGCACTTGCGGACGACGCTAATGTTGACTTGGTTCTCATTCAACCTCAAGCTAAACCTCCTGTTGCGAAAATTATGGACTACGGTAAGTTCAAATTTGAGTACCAGAAGAAGCAAAAAGAACAACGCAAAAAACAAAGCGTTGTGACCGTGAAAGAAGTTCGTTTGAGCCCAGTGATTGACAAGGGTGATTTCGATACAAAACTTCGCAATGCTCGCAAGTTCCTTGAAAAAGGAAACAAAGTGAAGGTATCCATTCGCTTTAAGGGTCGTATGATTACCCACAAAGAGATTGGTGCTAAAGTTTTAGCCGACTTCGCTGAAGCGACACAAGATGTGGCGATCATCGAACAACGAGCTAAGATGGATGGACGTCAAATGTTCATGCAATTGGCGCCAGCAACTGATAAGAAATAATCTATCAGAAAGTTAAAAAAGGAGAAAATATCATGCCAAAACAAAAAACACACCGCGCATCAGCTAAACGTTTCAAACGTACAGGTTCTGGTGGACTTAAACGTTTCCGTGCTTACACTTCTCACCGTTTCCACGGAAAAACTAAGAAACAACGTCGTCATCTTCGTAAAGCATCTATGGTGCATGGAGGAGATTTCAAACGTATCAAAGCAATGCTTACTCGCTTGAAATAATTGCGTATTCGTAAGTAAAGAATTCTAGGAAATATTGGAGGAAATATAAATGGCACGTGTTAAAGGTGGCGTTGTCTCACGCAAACGTCGTAAACGTATTCTTAAATTAGCTAAAGGTTACTATGGAGCTAAACATATCTTGTTCCGTACTGCAAAAGAACAAGTAATGAACTCTTACTACTATGCATACCGTGACCGTCGTCAAAAGAAACGTGACTTCCGTAAATTGTGGATCACACGTATCAATGCGGCAGCTCGTTTGAACGGACTTTCATACTCACAATTGATGCATGGTTTGAAATTGGCTGAGATCGAAGTAAACCGTAAAATGCTTGCTGACTTGGCTGTTAACGATGCAGCAGCTTTCACAGCTCTTGCAGATGCAGCGAAAGCAAAACTTGGTAAATAATGTTTATAAGACTGGGAAGATTTTCTCAGTCTTTTTTTCTTGCTGATTTCATGCTATAATGAAATCAATGATAGCAGAATTCATATTAGATGGAGGACCGAAAGGTGACACAGAATCGACTAGCATGGGATGAGTATTTTGCGGCACAGGCCTTACTGATTTCCAATCGGGCAACCTGTAATCGGGCGAAAGTAGGGGCTGTTCTGGTTAAGGATAACAAGGTCATTGCAACAGGTTATAATGGATCTGTTTCTGGGACGGATCATTGTTTAGAGGATGGTTGTTTGATGGTCGAGGGACACTGTGTCCGAACCATTCATGCAGAAGTCAATGCGATATTGCAGGGAGCTGAAAGAGGAATTCCCAAAGGTTTCACAGCTTATGTCACGCATTTTCCTTGTCTCAATTGTACTAAGCAATTGCTTCAAGTCGGTTGCAAGCGGGTCGTATACATCCATCAATACCGCATCGATGAATATGCTGAGTACCTCTACCGTGAAAAAGAAGTGGAGCTGGTCAATCTACCGATTGAAGAGGTAAAACGAGCCATTGCAGAGGCAGATTTTATTTAAGGAAGCTTTCCCGTCTATTTCATTACATGTCAGAAATCTAATTGGAAATCCGTCCAAATCAATTTTTAAGAAATAGCATTGCATAGATGAAATCATGTATAATGGTGTTAAAAGAAAATATAAAAAAGAAAGGTAGGGAAAGCTATGCCAGACCAAGAGAAATATTTTGAAGAAAATAAAGAACATAGTAGGATGGGTGAAGATGGTTTTAATGCTGCATCTATTCAGAATCATCCAACAAAAATCGGATTTACATCCATTCTTCTTTCAGCGGCCTTTTACTTATCCATTATCTATCTTGTATTGTTTGTCTCTTACTTTGCACTTTCGGGTAGCGCTTGGGGATTTGTCGTTTTGATTTTCCTTGGTCCAAACTTATTCAGTCTTGCGATTGGAGCCTTTTTACTTCGACTCGGGATGAAGAAGGGGAATAAAAGCCTTCTCCATGCGAGTATTGGGCTCTATCTGCTGTCTATTGTCTTAGCTTTTGATCCAGACTGGGAAATTTTTCGAATTGGACCTTTATGTTTAGGCGTTCTGGATTTAATCGGAACACTGTTGGTTAAAGAAGATACAGAAGTATTGAGATATTAAAGAGAAGTGGTAACATTTTTAAATAAGTATTTGCTTGATTAATAATCTTATCGAGTCAAGATTTTCTGTCAAGTTGTGTAATTTTAAGATGTCATTAGGATGAATGGAAGAATTCAGTGAATATCACTTATAAAATCTTTTATTCCAGCTTTTTAAGAAAAGCAGTATATTTTAGAAAATTGTTAGGAGAAAGTTATGACAGATCAACAAAATTATGAATCAAACCATGAGAAAGAGAGTCTGCTTGAAGAGAATGTTCAGCCACCAATTGTTGAGCAAGATCAACAAAAGCATGTCCCTACTTCAGTAATTCTAAGCCTGGCATTTTACTTAGCCCTCAGCTATCTTAGTATACTTCTATGTTTTACAGTTGCATTGGGAGCATTGGGAATTATACTACTAGCTTTCCTATGGCTTCATCTACTCTGTTTTATTATTGCAACAGTCCTGCTTTGGAATGGAAAAAACAAAGGGAATAAAACAACTCTTTACATAGCCTCAGCCCTTTATTTCGTTTCGATGATTGCAGCGTATGATCCTGAGTGGGAGTGGTCTCCCTTTTTCTTTTCATCTCTTATAATGGCAACACTGGTTTTTCTTGGAACTGTAACGTTTGAAAATGGAGAGTAATTATAGAAGATAGGGCCAAAAGTCCTATCTCAGAACGTAGACAAACGTCATTTTTGGCGTTTGTCTACGTTCTGAGATATAGTTTTAAACTATATCTTTTTCTTTTTAGAAACAAAGAGGCTCTATGGAAAATTATGGTATAATGAAGTGTTATATGGTCCCGATAAGGTGGTAGAAATCTTCCTACCAGTACTTTGTAACTCTATAACGAATATTTTTTAAGGGGGGACATTTTTATGTCAGAACGTAAATTATTCACGTCTGAATCTGTATCTGAGGGGCATCCGGATAAGATTGCAGACCAAATTTCAGATGCTATTTTGGATGCTATTTTAGAGCAAGATCCAGAAGCACACGTTGCAGCTGAAACAGCTGTTTATACTGGTTCCGTTCATGTATTTGGTGAAATTTCAACCAATGCTTATGTCGATATTAACCGTGTGGTTCGTAACACCATTGCAGAAATTGGCTATACCAATACTGAGTATGGTTTTTCTGCGGAAACGGTGGGAGTTCATCCTTCATTGGTTGAGCAGTCACCAGATATTGCTCAAGGGGTTAATGAAGCCCTAGAAGTTCGTGGGAATGCTGATCAAGATCCACTTGACTTGATTGGTGCAGGAGACCAAGGTCTCATGTTTGGTTTTGCAGTGGATGAAACTGAAGAACTCATGCCGTTGCCAATCTCACTCAGCCACAAGTTGGTTCGTCGCTTGGCAGAATTGCGTAAGTCAGGTGAAATCAGCTACCTTCGTCCAGATGCTAAATCACAAGTTACTGTTGAGTACGATGAAAATGATCGTCCAGTGCGCGTGGATACAGTTGTTATTTCAACGCAACATGATCCAGATGTCAGCAATGAACAAATCCACGAAGATGTGATTAACAAGGTCATCAAAGAAGTGATTCCAGCTTCTTACCTAGATGATGAGACTAAATTCTTCATCAACCCAACAGGACGCTTTGTTATCGGTGGTCCTCAAGGAGACTCAGGTTTGACGGGTCGTAAGATCATCGTGGATACCTATGGTGGTTACTCACGTCACGGGGGTGGTGCCTTCTCTGGTAAGGATGCGACTAAGGTTGACCGTTCGGCTTCTTATGCCGCTCGCTACATTGCGAAGAACATTGTTGCGGCAGGTCTTGCTAAGAAAGCAGAAGTGCAATTGGCTTACGCGATTGGGGTAGCCCAACCTGTCTCTGTTCGTATTGATACCTTTGGTACTGGAACAGTCGCTGAGAGCAAATTAGAAGCAGCGGCGCGTCAAATTTTTGACCTTCGTCCTGCAGGAATCATCCAAATGCTGGACCTCAAACGTCCGATTTACCGTCAAACAGCGGCTTATGGACATATGGGACGGACAGATATCGACCTTCCATGGGAACATTTAGACAAGGTTGAAGCCTTGAAAGAAGCAGTGAAATAATCGATTTTGAACAGAAAGTTAGGCTCGACAAGAATCCTAGCTTTTTTGTTTCTGTAAATTTCTACAGATGGAAAAGCAAGTGAATCTGTGGTATAATAGTTTTAGTATTTTAATACGTCATTCCTTCTATTTCCTTGATGAATAAGGATAGTAGGAGAAATTGATTTGAAAGAGCTAATGAATGATTGAGATGAAAAAAATTGTGATACATGGTGGTCGCCCTCTAAAAGGAGAGGTGACCATTAGTGGTGCTAAAAACAGTGTGGTTGCGTTGATTCCTGCGACAATTCTTTCGGATGATATCGTGACCTTGGATGGTGTGCCAGATATTTCAGATGTTGAGAGTTTAATTGACATTATGACCATCATGGGGGCAAAGATTGAGCGTAAGGAAGACAGCTTGATCATTGATCCGCGTGGTGTCAAAGATATGCCGATGCCTTTTGGAAAGATCAATAGTCTGCGAGCATCCTATTATTTCTATGGTAGTTTATTAGGACGTTATGGCCAAGCGACTGTTGGATTGCCTGGAGGATGTGATCTTGGGCCTCGTCCGATTGACTTGCATTTGAAGGTTTTTGAAGCCGGGGGGGCTGCCATGACGCAGGATGGCTCAAGTATGAGGCTCGCAACAAATGGTAAGCCACTAAAGGGCGCCAATATCTTTATGGATACCGTGAGCGTCGGCGCAACAATCAATACGATTTTGGCAGCTGTAAAGGCTGAAGGACGTACCGTCATTGAAAATGCGGCGCGAGAGCCTGAAATTATCGATGTGGTCACCTTACTGAACAATATGGGAGCCCACATTCGTGGTGCAGGGACAGATATCATAACCGTTGATGGCGTTGCTCATCTGCATGGGACGAGGCACCAGGTGATTCCTGACCGCATTGAAGCAGGAACCTATATTGCTTTAGCTGCGGCTATCGGTGAAGGAATTCACATCAACAATGTCTTGTATGAGCATTTGGAAAGTTACATTGCCAAGTTAGAAGAAATGGGAGTGCGTATGACCATTTCTGAAGACAGTATTTTTGTTGAAAAACAAACAGGCTTAAAAGCGATTCAGATCAAGACTTCCCCTTATCCTGGTTTTGCGACGGATTTGCAACAACCCATTACTCCCTTGCTCTTGACAGCAAGAGGTCGTGGGCGAATTGTGGATACGATTTATGAAAAACGGGTAAATCATGTTCCGGAATTAGCCAAGATGGGGGCCACAATTTCGACATTGAACAACCATATTATCTATGAGGGTCCGAATCAACTAACAGGATCAAGTGTAAAAGCAACAGATCTTCGTGCAGGGGCTGCCTTGGTGATTGCTGGGCTTATGGCCTCTGGTAGAACTGAAATTACCAATGTTGAGTATATTCTTCGGGGCTATTCAGATATCATAAGTAAATTGACGCAGCTTGGAGCAGAGATTCAGTTGGTTGAAGACTGATGTTGCTTGTGCATCTTACTTTAGCTGTGAAAAAGTAATTGGAGTAGACGATGAATATTTGGACGCAGTTAGCTGCCAATTCACTAATTGAGACAGAGAGGCTGTATTTACGACCTTTTCTCTTTGAAGATACGGGCGATTTTTATCAGATTGCTTCAAATCCGGAAAATCTTGAATTTATCTTTCCAGTACAGGCTGATTTGGCAGAAACCCAGTATGTACTGGCCAATTATTTTATGAAAAATCCTTTAGGGGTCTGGGCTATCTGCGATAAGAAAACCAAGCAAATGATTGGTTCCATCAAGTTTGAAAAGTTGGATGAAATTAAGGGTGAAGCTGAGTTGGGTTACTTTCTGCGCAAGGATTTCTGGGGGATAGGTTTGATGACCGAAGTGGTCAAAAAATTGGTCACTTTGTCTTTTGAAACATTTCAACTAAAAGAGATCAAAATTGTCACCCATGTTGAAAATGCAGCTAGCCAAAAGGTTGCTTTAAAAGCAGGTTTTCGTCTTTTCCGTCAGTTTAAAGGAAGTGACCGTTATACGCGTAAAATGCGCGATTATTATGATTTTCGCCTAAGTAGAGGGGACTTCTATGAGTAAACACCAAGAGATTTTAGATTATCTCGAAAAATTGCCGATCGGGAAACGGGTCAGTGTCCGCAGCATTTCTAATTTTTTGAATGTTAGTGATGGGACGGCTTATCGGGCTATCAAAGAAGCTGAGAATCAAGGGATTGTAGAGACACGTCCTAGAAGTGGGACCATCCGTGTCAAATCACAAAAGGCCGTCTTAGAACATTTGACCTATCGAGAAATTCAAGAAATAACAGGCTCTGAGATTTTAGCTGGTGATCAAGGGCTTGAAAAGGAATTTAATAAATTTTATATCGGTGCTATGACGGAAGAACATGTCTTGGACTACGTCTCTGAAGGGGGACTGTTGATTGTTGGAGATCGTACCAATATTCAACGTCTGGCCTTAAAACATGATAATGCTGTTTTGGTGACGGGTGGCTTTGAGGTTGACCAGGATGTGATTCACTTAGCCAACCAGGTTCAGATCCCTGTCATTCGGACAAGCCATGATACTTATACTGTCGCTACCATGATCAACAAAGCCTTGTCCAATATGCAGATAAAGACGGATATCTTGACGGTCGAGCAGGTGTATCGTCCGATGCATGAGTATGGTTATCTCTCTGAGACGGATACGGTCCGGGACTATCTGGATTTGGTTCGAAAAAATCGCTTTAGCCGCTTTCCGGTTGTCAATCAGCACCAGATGGTGGTGGGAGTTGTAACCATGCGAGATGCGGGGGATAAGGCTCCTCAGACCACTCTTGACAAGGTGATGTCGCGAACCATCTTTACGACCAATCTATCTACTAGCATTGCGACGATTAGCCAGCGCATGATTGCTGAAGATTATGAGATGATTCCTGTGATTCGCACCAACCAGACCTTACTTGGTGTCATCACGCGCCGGGATGTCATGGATCGAATTAGTAAGGTTCAATTTTCGAGCCTACCAACCTTTAGCGAGCAAATTGGCCAGAAGATTCAAGCAGAGAATGATCATTACCAATTCACGGTAGAACCGAGTATGCTTGAAAAAAGCGGAGTTTTAGCCAATGGGGTCATGATCGAAGTCTTGATGAAGATTGTTCGCAAGATCATGCAACATAGTGGACGGAGCTTGATTGTAGAACAGTTAATCATCAATTTTTTACAAGCCGTACAGGTGGATGATGTGATTCGCATTGAGCCTCAGCTAGTCAGACGTACCAGACGTTCTGCCTTAGTAGATTTCAGCCTCTATTTGGATCTCCAACTGATAGCCAAAGCAACCATTACCATTAAGATTAATTAAGTAAAAGAAATGAGAAAGCAATGATTACATTAAAATCACAACGTGAAATTGAAGCCATGGATCGGGCAGGAGATTTTCTTGCTAGCATCCATATTGGATTGCGGGATTTGATCAAGCCAGGCCTTGACTTGTGGGAAGTAGAAGAATATGTTCGTCGTCGCTGTAAAGAAGCCAATGTCTTGCCGCTTCAGATCGGTGTAGAAGGCAGTTTGATGGATTACCCCTATGCGACTTGTTGTGGACTAAATGATGAGGTGGCTCACGCTTTTCCGCGTCATGTCATCCTAAAAGATGGCGATCTCCTCAAGGTGGATATGGTCTTGTCTGAACCGCTAGATAAATCTGTTTTAGATGTTTCAAAATTGGATTTCGATAATGTAGCCCAAGTCAAGAAATATACAGAGTCTTACACTGGCGGATTAGCAGATTCTTGTTGGGCTTATGCTGTCGGCAATGTTTCTCAAGAGGTTAAAGACTTGATGGATGTGACCAAAGAATGTCTGTATCGAGGTATTGAGAAAGCCGTTGTTGGCAATCGGTTGGGAGATATTGGTGCTGCGATTCAAGAATATGCAGAAAGCAAAGGTTACGGAGTTGTGCGTGATTTGGTTGGACACGGTGTCGGTCCAACCATGCACGAAGAACCGATGGTACCGCATTATGGACATGCAGGGCGTGGCCTTCGTTTGCGTGAAGGCATGGTCTTGACCATTGAACCAATGATTAACACCGGTACTTGGGAGATTGATACAGATATGGAAACTGGCTGGGCACACAAGACCCTCGATGGAGGACTTTCTTGCCAATACGAACACCAGTTTGTCATTACAAAAGATGGTCCGGTGATCTTGACCAGTCAAGGTGAAGAAGGGACATACTAGAAGATAGAGGGGAAAGAATGGAGCTGAAGACAATCGTTTGGTTTCGCTCTTTGCTCTTTTTTGATAAACGGGGAGGTGAAGGATGAAAAAGGTTCTACAAAAAGTGTTTGATCAGCCGTTCATCAAAGGCTTTGTGCGATTTTATCAGAGTGCAGAATCTGATATTACCAGTATCGCTGTGGCCTATTATTTGCTGATCTCCATTTTCCCTTTGATGCTGATTGCAGCGAACATTTTACCCTATTTTAGAATCCGGCCAACGCAGATTCTTTTGAGCCTGCAACAAGTACTTCCCGAAACTCTGTATCGAACCGTGGCTCAGATGATTTCCAATATTTTAACAAAGCCCTCGACTGGTTTATTGAGTTTCTCCATTATTTCGGCTTTGTGGATCTTTTCCCAGAGCATTGCTTACCTTCAAAGGGCCTACAACAAGAGTTATGGGGTTGAAAAAGAGCGTGGGATCATTTGGGGACGTATCTTTAGCTTTCTGATTAGCTTTGCTTTACAGGGTTTATTTGGTCTTTCCTTGATCCTTTCCATGTTTGGCAAAATGATTGTCCGCTATCTCTACCATACTTTTTCATTCGACCGGACAATTTATGTCCGCCTCTTGAATTTAACAGAGCCTATGATTTACCTTTTGCTCTTTGTGAGCTTGGTTTTGCTCTACTACACACTTCCAAATGTTAAAATTCCTAGATTCAGATATGTTCTACCGGGGGCTAGCTTTGTAGTGGTTGTCATGTATGCGATTCTGAATATCTTTTGGAAATATGTTGACCACTATGTGAGTCATTTCTTAGATGCTCGATTCTTCGGTTCGGTCGTCCTTGCCGTTATTATGTTCTGGTTTATCTTGGTAGCAAAAATTATGATTATTGGCTGTATTTTAAATGCCAGTATTCAGTTTGCTAGAGAATCCAAATTTGAAACACGTAATGGCGTAATTGTTTCTAAATTGCAATCAGAGGAAGTAGCCTTCCAACACCAGAAAATAACCAAAAAACTCAAAGGACGCCTACGCTTTAAAAGAAGAATTAAAGACGAATAAAAGAAATCAGATTAGAGTCTGGTTTCTTTTTTGTTGTTGTTTTATTGCATTTGCAACAAAAAAATGTTATAGTATTGCTACTAGGAAAGGAGGAGTGGATGAATATTTTACGTGAGATTGGGATCATTGCACGTGCGCTGGATTCCATTGCAAATATCGAGTTTCGTGATTTGAATTTGGCGCGTGGTCAATATCTTTATCTGGTGCGAATAGCGGAACAACCTGGAATTATTCAGGAAGAACTTTCAGAACTCTTAAAGGTAGACCGATCTACTGTCGCTAGGTCCGTAAAAAAATTAGAAGAAAGAGGCTTGATTCAGCAACGCCCCATGGGGGAAAACCTCAAAACAAAGGAATGGGCTTTAACTGAGAAAGGTCAACAGCTATACCCCTTCATTTTAGGGGAGCATCTTTACTCCGAAAAAACCGCCTTGAAGGGGTTTTCAAAAAAAGAAGTTGCTCAGTTAGAGGAGTATCTAGTCCGAGTGCGTGAGAATATTACCTTGGATTGGGAACTGGTTAAAAAAGGTCAAAAAAGAAATTATGGTGAGGTAAGCCAATGAAAGTTACAGTCGATCAAGCATTTTGGGATTTATTTCCAACAGCAACTATTACGGTCATGTCTTTAGTTGGCATTGATAATACAGTAGATGAAGCCAAGGATCCTTATTTTAAAGAGTTGTTAGACAAGGGAGCTAAGCGGGCTTGGGAATTTATCGATGAAGAAAACTATACTCAGAGTGAATTCGTCCAAGAATGGCGTCAGGCCTTTACTAAATTTAAAACAAAAAAAGGAGCCAGATCTTCGATCGAGGCACTCCTAAAACGTGTGTTCCAAGGGCGTGAATTTTATCCTATTAATCCTTTGGTTGATTTATACAATAGTGTGTCTATGTCTTATGCCTTACCTTGTGGGGGAGAAGATATGAGTAAATTAGTAGGAGGCCTTTCTCTGGGACAAGCAAAAGGTGGTGAACCTTTCTTTCCACTGGGCGCTGAAGAAGATGCTCCAGCTTTGGAAGGGGAAATCATTTATTATGACCAAGAAGGAGCCGTTTGTCGTTGTTTGAATTGGCGAGAAGCCCAAAGAACCATGCTAACAGAAGATACCAAGGATGCTATTTTAGTTATTGAAGCCATCAATGATGAGCAAGCTAAACGAGCTCAAACTGCCATGCAGGAATTGAAAGATTTGGCTAAGGAATATTTTGGAGTTGAAGGGACTATCTACCAATTAAATGCTCAACAAGCAAGTTTAGAAGTATAGAAGAAAAGAGAGTGAGACAGAAATCGGTCATTCGTTAGAATTCGATTTCGTCGTCCCACCTCCGCACAGTTGAGTAGGGCTGTAAAAGCTGATGAAATCAGCGTAGTAGAGCCCACTCAACCACTGCGTCTTACTCGACAATCCAAAAACAATTGAGAGGCTAGGACTTTTGTCCCGGCCTCTTGTTTTTAAAGACAAAGAGTTTACTAAAGACATAATTAAGGACCACAATGGCAACTTGTGCAAAGAGGGTTTCGATTAGATTGATCTGACTCTTGTTATTGTGAACAAATTGTCCAATAATTCCCGGGAATTGTTTAACAAAAATTTCTGTCAAGGCCATATCGAGGATAAAGGTACCAGAGCGAGCAATCGTAAAGCGGATTAAGCGCTGAAGCCAGCCTTTTCTTTCTTGCTTAAAGACAATGGTATCATTGGTTGCAAAAGCAAAGAGAATCCCAGCAATGTTTCCGATCGCAGTTGCCAATCGTTCATCAGTGGTGACATGGTAGATGAAAAGTCGGGTACCAACAGAAACAAGGGTCGTTGCCACTCCAAAAAAGAGATAGGATAGGACTTCGTTATCAAAAAATTTTTTTAGCAGTATTTTCATAAATTCAGTCTACCATAAAATGTAAAAATATGCTATACTTGAAAGGTTGAAGAAGTTCAGACTTCAACCCTTGGTGCTTAAGATCCTTTCGCCAAGCATATTATACGCGGTAAAACCGCTAAAGGAGAATAAATGAAACATTTTACGACTCGTGATATGGCACAAATTGCTATTGTTGCTGCGATTTATATCGTATTAACCATCACCCCACCACTCAATGCTATGGCCTACTATGGGTATCAATTCCGTGTTTCGGAAATGATGAATTTCTTAGCCTTTTACAATAAGAAATACTTAATTGCGGTGACTATTGGCTGTATGATCGCTAACTTATATAGTTTTGGATGGATCGATGTCTTTGTTGGTGGAGGTTCTACCTTTGTCTTCTTAGGACTCGGGATTCTTTTATTTAACCGTTTCAAAGATAAATTCCTGTTCAGTGGAGTGATTCGACTAGATCATTTCTTATTTGCCATTTTCTTTTCGATTTCCATGTTTACCATTGCGCTGGAGCTTTATTACCTCCAAGGCCAACCATTCTTCTATAACTGGTTGACGATGGGACTAGGGGAATTTGCTTCCTTGATGTTTGGAGCTATTATCATTAATAAACTGTCGAATTACATCGATTTTACAGAATAATCTTGAGGGTGGGACAGAAATCGGTCATTCGTTAGAATTCGAT
>OAWM01000804.1_pt1 | contig 15915 bp, 10 predicted proteins | sample 1495501 | NCBI WGS metagenome assembly OAWM01 (sample SAMEA2580210, study PRJEB22360) | human gut metagenome | biome: human gut; feature: human-associated habitat; material: faeces | place: Denmark | collected 2008/2010 | reverse complement strand
TAAAGCCGCCGCCGAAATCGGTCTGCTTTACTACCAGAACGATGACTATGACCGTGCCATAGAAGCCTACAAACATGTAGTCACCCAATATCCCGGAAGCGAGGAAGCCCGCCTTGCCATGCGCGACTTGAAGTCCATCTACGTAGATGCCAACCGCGTGGATGAGTTTGCCGCCCTTGCCGCCCAAATGCCGGGAGAAATCCGCTTCGAACCCAGTGAGCAAGACTCGCTGACTTACATCGCTGCCGAAAAAGTATATATGAAAGGCGAAGCCGCACCTGCCAAAGAGAGCTTCACCCGCTATCTGCAAAGTTATCCGGGAGGCGCTTTCAGCCTGAATGCACACTACTACCTCTGCGTCATAGGCAAAGAGCAGAAAGATGAAGAGGCGGTATTGGAACATGCCGGAAAACTGCTGGAATACCCCGATAACCCATATTCTGAAGAGGCTTTGCTGATGCATGGAGAAATTCTGTTCAACCGCCAGCAATATGACCTGGCATTGGCCGACTACAAGAAATTGCAGGCCAAAGCCACCACGGCAGAGCGCCGCCAGCTTGGCGCTATCGGTGTACTGCGCTGTGGAGCACTGATGCATGATGATGCGGAAGTCATCAACGCCGCCACAGCCTTGCTTGCCGAAGCCAAGCTGTCTCCGGAGCTCCGGAACGAGGCGTTGTACTACCGTGCCAAGGCATACCTCAACCAGAAAGCCGACAAGAAGGCAATGGATGACCTTCAGCTGCTGGCCAAAGACACCCGTACCCTTTATGGAGCCGAAGCCAAATATCTGGTGGCATTACAATGGTACAATGCCGGTAATTATGCCTCTGCAGAAAAGGAAATCCTTAATTTCATCGACCAAAGCACACCGCATGCCTACTGGCTGGCACGCAGTTTCATCCTTCTGTCTGATGTATATGTAGCCATGGACAAGAAGCTCGATGCACGCCAATACCTATTGAGCCTGCAGCAGAACTACCAGGCCGACGACGATATAGCAAGCATGATTAACGAAAGACTGGAGAAATTGAAGTAAGAAATATAGCACATTATGAAAAAGATACAATATATCCTCGCAGGAACTATGCTTGTCTCCCTCTCTTTGGGAGCACAAGCCCAGACACAACCCCAAGACACCACCATGAACCGTACGGTAGTCGTGGAACAAGAATATAATCCGGACATCATGGATGCCTCCAAAGTGAACGTGCTTCCCAGGGTGGAACCTCCTACCGTCAGCAAAAAGGCGGTGGAATATGACGCCACCCTGATGCCGGCAACCCAAATCCCCGCAGGCATCATGCAAGCCTATACCGGAGAAGAGACGCAGGCGAAAGCGCTGCCCGGATATGTACGCTTGGGATACGGTAACTACGGTAACCTCGATGTGCGCGCCAACTACCTCTTCTCCTTATCCCCCAAAGACCGCCTCAACCTGACATTCACAATGGATGGCATGGATGGCAAACTGGACTTGCCGGATAATGGCGGGAAGTGGAATTCATTCTACTACCGTACCCATGCTGCCATGGATTATGTACATGCTTTCAGCAAAGTCGATTTGAATATTGCCGGAAAGTTCAACCAAAGCAATTTCAACTTCCTGCCCGACTTCGTCAGCAACAAGCAGAAATTCGTTTCGGGTGATGTACATTTCGGGGTAAGTTCCACGAGTGACGATATGCCTCTCCAATTCCGTGCCGAAACCAATTTGTTGGTCTACCAGCGCCAACACGACCTCATGGTGAGCAATATCAAAGAAAATATCGTGCGCACCAAAGCCGATGTCACCGGTTCCATCTCCGATGAGCAGACCATCGGCATGGCTTTTGCCATGGACAACACATTCTACAGCGACGGACGTTTCGAGAATCACACCGACGTAGACTTCAATCCATACTATCTCTTTCAGAATGACGACTGGAAAATACGTCTCGGCGCACACGTCGACCTGGCTTTCGGTTTCGGCAAGAAGTTCCGCGCCGCTCCCGACGTAGAAATACAATACATCTTCTCGGACAGCTACATCCTCTACGCACAAGGTAAGGGAGGACGGCTACAGAACGATTTCCGCCGTCTGGAAACCATTACGCCTTATGGCATTACAAACCAGCAGCTTGACAATACCTACGAACAGCTCAACGCAGCCATCGGCTTCAAGGCAAGCCCGGTCAGCGGATTGTGGTTCAACCTATACGGCGGGTATCAAGATTTGAAAAACGACCTGATTGACACTCCGACTGTCAAGTCCGACGGGATAAGCAATGTTTACCTCACAGAAGATACCAAGAACCTCTACGCCGGAGCCGACCTGAGCTACAACTACAAGGATGTTTTCTATCTCGCCGCCAATGCCGTCTATCGCCATTGGACAACGGACTCAGACGGTTCTGATGTCGTAGTAAGTTTCAAACCGGCCGTAGAAGGCAATCTCAATCTCAAGGTACGCCCCATCTCCCCACTGCTTGTCGGCATCGGCTATCAGCACATCTCACGCCAAGGCGTGGAGGGCAACAAGGCAGACCCCGTCAGCAATCTCTATCTAAACGGCAGTTACGAACTCTTCAAAGGAATCTCCGTGTATGCGCGCGTGAACAACTTGCTGAACAAAGATTACCAGTACTACTGGGGATACCCTTCAGAAGGTCTCAGTTTCTTAGGTGGAGTAAGCTTCCTCTTTTAATAGAGGCAGTACAAGCCGAAGCTCTAATTTGAACAAAAAAGGTCATTTTTGCTAAATTCTCCTTATATTATAAGGTGGGAAGAATCTTTTTTTCCTACTTTTGCGGGCGAATTCAGTGGCGGGAGTCACTAAAAAACAGAAATTTATGCAGAAAAACCTTGTCATAGTCGAGTCTCCGGCGAAAGCAAAAACCATCGAGAAATTCCTTGGAAAAGATTTCAAAGTCCTTTCCAGCTACGGCCATATACGTGATTTGAAGAAAAAAGAATTCAGTATTGACGTAGACAAAGACTTCAAACCGCATTACGAGATACCGGCGGATAAAAAGAAACTCGTAACCCAGCTGAAAGAAGAAGCGTATGGCTGGCTTCCGATGAGGACCGCGAAGGGGAAGCCATCGCATGGCACTTGTACGAAGTGCTGAAACTGAAACCGGAACACACCAGACGTATCGTCTTCCATGAAATCACCAAAGGTGCCATCCTGAAAGCGATAGAAAATCCCCGTGACATTGACATCAACTTGGTCGATGCCCAGCAAGCCCGACGTATCCTGGACCGTATCGTAGGTTTTGAACTTTCACCGGTATTGTGGAAGAAAGTGAAACCTGCCCTTTCTGCAGGCCGTGTACAGTCCGTAGCCGTCCGTCTCATTGTAGAGCGCGAACGCGAGATACATGCATTCCAAACCGAAGCATCCTACCGTGTTACCGCCGTATTCCTCGTTCCGGACACTGACGGCAAAACAGTGGAAATGAAAGCCGAACTGGCGCATCGGCTCAAGACAAAGGCAGAAGCCCGGAAATTGCTGGAGAGCTGTAAAGCAGCTACGTTTACCATCAGCGACATCACTACCCGTCCGCTGAAGAAAACTCCCGCCGCCCCGTTCACCACCTCTACCTTGCAGCAGGAGGCTGCCCGCAAACTGGGATTCACCGTGGCACAGACCATGATGGTGGCGCAACGTCTGTACGAATCCGGATTGATAACCTACATGCGTACCGACTCCGTCAACCTTTCCGAACTTGCCGTCAACGCCAGCCGTGAAACCATCTCCAACCTGATGGGCGAACGTTACGTACACAACCGCCACTTCGCCACCAAGACCAAAGGAGCGCAAGAAGCCCACGAAGCTATCCGCCCCACCTATATGGAGAATGCCAAGATAGAAGGTACCCCGCAGGAAAGAAAGCTGTACGACCTCATCTGGAAACGTACCATCGCCTCGCAGATGGCAGATGCCGAAGTGGAAAAGACAACCGTAACCATTGCTATCAGCAACGAGACGGAGACTTTCACTGCAACCGGCGAAGTGGTGAAATTCGACGGTTTCCTCCGTGTCTACCGCGAATCATACGATGATGACGTAGAAACCCAGGAAGATGAGGCACGCCTACTGCCCCCTCTGAAAAAAGGACAGAAGCTCGAACATGAAGGTATCACCGCTACCGAACGTTTCACCCAACACCCTCCCCGCTACACGGAAGCAAGCCTTGTGCGCAAATTGGAGGAACTGGGTATCGGACGTCCGTCTACCTATGCTCCTACCATTTCCACCATCCAGCAACGCGAATACGTGATAAAAGGAGAAAAAACGGGTGAAGAACGCACCTACAATGTGCTCAACCTGCAGGGTAATGAAATAACGGACAACAACCATACAGAAATCACCGGAGCTGAAAAGTCAAAACTGATGCCGACAGACACCGGTATTGTGGTCAATGACTTCCTGATAGAGTACTTCCCGGACATCCTTGACTACAACTTCACTGCGAGCGTCGAAAAGCAATTCGACGAAATAGCCGAAGGTGACAAGCAATGGACCGCCATTCTGAAAACATTCTATAAAAAATTCCATCCTTCAGTAGAAAACACACTTGCCGCGAAAACCGCCCACAAGGCAGGCGAACGGATTCTGGGAACAGACCCCGTCAGCGGAAAGCAAGTGTCTGTAAAAATCGGACGTTTCGGCCCAGTAGCACAGATAGGTACTGCCGAAGATGAGGAAAAGCCCCGTTTCGCTCAGGTAAAAAAAGAAATGTCCATCGAGACCATTACGCTGGAAGAAGCGCTGGAGCTGTTCAAACTTCCCCGTACTCTCGGAGAGTACGAAGGTAAGAATGTAGTCGTAGGTGCGGGACGTTTCGGACCTTATATCCAGAACAACGGCTTGTATGCCTCGTTACCCAAGACAATGGACCCAATGACTGTTACGCTGGAAGAAGCTATTGAACTTTTGCAAAAGAAACAAGAAGCAGAAGCCCAGAAACATATCAAGAAGTTTGAGGAAGAACCGGAACTGGAAATCCTGAATGGACGCTATGGCCCTTACATCGCTTATAAAGGCAGCAACTACAAGATTCCTAAAGACATCATCCCTCAAGACCTGAACCTTCAGGCTTGTCTGGAAATTGTGAAACTGCAAAGCGACAAGGATACGGGCAAGTCTAAGCGGACTGCAAAGGCGGTGAAAGCAACGAAAACGACTAAAACAACCGCCAAGGCAACTGCCAAAACAAGCAAGACAAAATAGGACTTAGTCTACACGTATAAAATGGGAGAAAGGAGACGATAATTTAAACTTCTATTATTTATACCACAAGAATAAATATTGCACTATAAAAGAATAAGCCCGAAGAAGTATCTTCGGGCTTATTCTTTTATAGTGCGATGTTTACATCCTATCCGGCACCTCAATACCCAGCAATCCCATACCTAAGCGTACCACCTTGGCTACATTCTCGGACAATGCAAGGCGGAATACCTTCACTGCTTCGTTCTCCTCACGCAAAATGCTGAAGTCATGGTAGAACTGGTTATATTCCTTCACAAGGTCATACGTATAGTTTGCAATGATGGACGGGCTGTAATCCTCACCTGCCTGCTTCACAACAGCGGCAAAGTCGGCAACCATCTGTATCAGCCCCTCTTCCTTCTCGCTCAGTTCAATGCCGGCAGGCAACTGGGCAGGGATTTCGATACCGGCCTCTTTTGCCTTGCGGAGAACAGACTGGATACGTGCATAAGTATATTGGATGAACGGTCCCGTATTACCATTAAAGTCGATGGACTCTTTTGGATTGAATGTCATGTTCTTGCGGGCATCCACTTTCAGGATGAAGTACTTTAAGGCACCCAGACCAACGATACGGGCGATATTGTCTGCTTCTTCCTTTGTCAGACCATCCAGCTTGCCCAGTTCATTGCTGGTTTCCTTGGCTGTATCAATCATCTCCGCCATCAGGTCGTCAGCATCAACCACAGTACCTTCGCGGCTCTTCATCTTGCCCTCGGGAAGTTCCACCATACCGTAAGAGAAGTGCACCAACCCTTTACCCCATTCGAAGCCCAGTTTGTCGAGCAGGATGGACAATACCTGGAAATGGTAATTCTGTTCGTTGCCTACCACATAAATCATCTTGTCGATGGGATAATCTGCAAAGCGGAGTTTGGCAGTACCTATATCCTGCGTCATGTAGACGGATGTACCGTCCGCACGCAACAGCAGCTTGTGGTCCAACCCCTCACCCGTGAGGTCCGCCCATACAGAGCCATCTTCTTTCCGGTAGAAGAAGCCTTTCTCCAGGCCCTCCATTACCTTCTCCTTACCTTCGAGGTACGTGTTTGATTCGTAATATATCTTATCAAAAGTTACACCCATCATACGGTAAGTCTCGTCAAAACCTGCATACACCCAGTCGTTCATCTTCTTCCAGAGCGCACGTACTTCCGGGTCATTGGCCTCCCACTTTACCAGCATTTCACGAGCCTCCTTCATCAAAGGAGATTCAGCTTCCGCCTTGGCTTTGGCTTCTTCCTCATTCATGCCTTCGCTTTGGAACTTGGCCATCAGTTCTTTCACTTCCGCTTTATAATGCTTGTCGAAGGAAACATAGTAATCGCCAATCAAGTGGTCTCCCTTCTTGCCGGATGATTCGGGAGTTTCACCATTCCCGTACTTCTGCCATGCCAACATGGACTTGCAGATATGAATTCCACGGTCATTGACAATATTTGTCTTTACTACCTTATTACCGTTGGCAGCCACTATATTAGCCAGCGCATTTCCCAAAAGATTATTGCGTACATGGCCCAAATGAAGCGGTTTGTTGGTGTTGGGAGAAGAATACTCAATCATCACCAATGGAGAGTTGTCAGTAGCAGCCACGATACCGTACTGCTTGTCCGCATGAATGCCATTCAACAATTCTATCCACGCAGAGGAGGCAATGGTCAGGTTCAGGAAGCCCTTGATGACATTAAATGCTGCAACCGAAGGCTCGTTTGCCTGCAAGTATTCACCGATTTCCTGGGCCGTCTGCTCCGGTCCTTTCTTGGACATACGGAGGAAAGGGAATACAACCAGCGTGAGGTGTCCCTCAAATTCTTTCTTGGTTTTCTGCAACTGCACTTGTGCGGCAGGAACATCCTGTCCGTAAAGCGCTTTCAGTCCGCCGATGACGGACGATACCAGTTTCTGTTCTATATTCATGATTCAAATGTATTTTCCTGCGTGCAAAGATAGCGTAAACCGAAATCAGTACAAAACAAGCAGGCTTGTTTTTATGGCCTCACAAGATATTCAACATACAAAGAGGGGACGCTCTTTGTAAAACGTCCCCTCTTTGTATGTTGAGTATACTGTTCTTATTCAGCTGTCAATTCCGTACCTGGTTTGAATTTAACAACTTTCTTTGCAGCAATCTCGATAGGCTTTTTAGTAGAGGGGTTGATACCCATACGCGCTCCTCTTTCCACCACACTGAAAGTTCCAAAACCAACCAATGATACTTTATCACCGGCCTTCATTGCCTTAGTGACTGACGCGATAAATGCATCCAATGCTTTCTTTGAATCAGTCTTTGACAAACCAGACTCCGCTGCCATAGCGCTAATAAGTTCCGCCTTATTCATAATGCTTAAAATTAATTAATATGTTACACAAAAGATATTTTTACTTTTCATCACAAACCTCCACAAAAATAGAGCAATATTTCTGAATATCAAATAAAAACATTAAAAAAATATTGGAAAACAACGAAAAAGAAGGAATAGAATCTGCTTTTTCTGTTATAGAACAGAATTTATTCGTATTTTTGCCGGAGAAAGCAAAAACAGACAACTGTTTTTGAACTGTAAAATGAATTGAAACAACAGATTATGAATACTATACCTACTGTAACCAAAAACCTTTTAATCATTAATGTGCTGATGTTTTTGGGCACCATTGTCGCCCAAAGCTACGGCATCGACCTCGCCCAATATCTGGGATTGCATTTTTTCCTTGCCGAAGATTTCAATGCAGCACAATTGATAACATATATGTTCATGCACGCCGGATTCGCGCACATATTTTTCAACATGTTTGCTGTATGGATGTTCGGACGTATTTTAGAGCAGGTATGGGGGCCAAAACGATTTCTGTTCTACTATCTGGTGTGCGGTATAGGAGCCGGAATTATCCAGGAGGTGGTACAGTATATTCATTATGAGACAGTACTTTCCGCCTATGACAGCGTAAATACTGGCATGGCCATCATCCCGATGGAGGAATATCTCAATATGATGACTACCGTGGGAGCTTCGGGAGCAGTATACGCCATTCTGCTGGCATTCGGCATGTTGTTCCCCAACCAGCAAATGTTCATCTTCCCGTTACCGGTTCCCATCAAGGCCAAATATTTTGTTATCGGATATGCCTTGATTGAACTTTATGCCGGATTTGCAAACAGTGCAGGAGACAATGTGGCTCACTTCGCACATCTGGGTGGTATGGTATTCGGCTTTATCCTGATTATGTACTGGAGAAAAAAGAACAGAGGAAATGGCTACTATTATAACTGATTTGAAAGAAACCTTCCGTAGGGGGAACATTTATATCCAACTGATTTACATCAATGTAGCGGTATTCATACTTACTACGCTAACCGAAGTCATGTTCCAGTTGTTCAACCGGAGCATAGCAGGCGTATTCGAATGGTTGGAACTGCCGGCATCAGTCATACGCTTCATCCTGCAACCATGGTCACTACTGACATATATGTTCATGCATGCAGGATTCATGCACATTCTTTTCAATATGCTGTGGCTTTACTGGTTCGGTGCACTGTTCCTGAGTTTCTTCTCTGCAAAGCATCTCCGGGGTGTATACATTCTGGGAGGAATTTGCGGCGGTCTGCTCTATATGGCCGCCTATAACATTTTCCCGTATTTCCGTCCCATGACAGACTATTCTTTCATGCTGGGTGCTTCTGCCTCTGTACTTGCCATTGTAGCCGCCACCGCCTATCGCGAGCCCAACTATCCGATACGGCTACTGCTGTTCGGAACCATCCGGCTGAAATACCTGGCACTCATCGTTATAGGCACCGATTTACTGTTCATCACCTCCAGCAATGCCGGTGGACACATCGCACATTTAGGAGGTGCGCTGGCAGGGGTATGGTTTGCCGCCAGCCTCAGCAAAGGTAGTGACCTGACCTCATGGATAAACAAATGTCTGGATACCTTAGTTTCCATCGTCAACTTCAAACCCAGAAAGCCGAAAATGAAAGTACACTACGGTACTGGCAAACAAAAAGATTATGATTACAACGCACGGAAAAAAGCCCAATCCGACGAGATAGACCGCATTCTCGACAAATTAAAGAAATCGGGATACGAAAGCCTTACTACAGAGGAAAAGAAAAGCTTGTTCGACGCGAGTAAACGTTAAACCAATGGAAAATGGAAAACGGAAAATGAAAAATGAGAATATAACCGCCACTCTTATTTTCAGTTTTCACCTTTCAATTTTCAACTATTATAATGAAGCATCTCGGTAATTTTGTCGCTCTCCTGATTTTAGCGGTCAATGCCTTATTTACGGGCCTATTACTGTTCACCGCCTATAGTCCGCACATCCAGCCGGTCACACATCCGGTGCAATCGTGCCTGGGGCTGACATTTCCCGTGTTCCTGATGATAAATGCCGGCTTCCTCATTTTTTGGCTGGTCATCCAGCGCTATAGGTCGGCTTTGCTGCCCCTAATAGGGATGTTGCTCTGCTATTCGCAGATACGCACCTATCTGCCCATCAACTTCCATACAGACCACTTACCGGAAACAAGTATCAAACTGCTCTCCTACAACATTATGGGATTTGACGGTGCCGCCAAACAAGATGGCAAAAACCCGATATTGACCTATTTGAAGGAAAGTGGCGCCGATATCCTCTGTCTGCAGGAATATTCCACAGTACAATCCTCAAAGCATCTTTCGCAAAAAGACGTAGAGCGGGAACTCAAGGCATATCCATACCACCGCATCAACACAGTGGGTAGCGGAAAGGGACATACCAACAAGATAGCATGTTACTCTAAATTTCCGATTCTCTCGTCACGCATATTGGATTATCCCAGCGAATACAACGGTTCGGTACTCTATGAAATCAAGATTGGGGAAGACACGGTTACCCTCATCAACAATCATCTGGAGTCCAACAAGCTGACCAAAGCCGATAAAGTCGTGTACGAAGACATGCTGAAATCTCCCGAAAAGGAAAAAGTGAAAAGCGGCGCACGCCTGCTCATACGCAAGCTGGCAGAAGCATCGGCCATCCGTGCCCCGCAGGCTGACACTATTGCACATGAAATAACCGCTTCACCGCATCCTTACATTATTGTATGCGGCGATTTCAACGATACCCCCATCTCCTATACCCACCGCACCATCGCCCAGGATTTGGATGACGCATTCACCCAATCAGGACGGGGGCTGGGCATCTCCTACAACCAGAACAGATTCTATTTCCGGATAGACAACATACTGACAAGCAAGAACCTGAGAGCCTACAATTGTACAGTAGACCGCTCCATCAAAGAGTCAGACCACTATCCGATATGGTGCTATATCACTAAGAGATATTGAAAATTAATACTTAAACATTTAATACTTAGAAAACAATGTTCAAAAAATGTATTCTAATTTTAGCAGCAAGTTGTATGATGTACTCCTGTGCCACCCAGACGGAAAGCAATCCGTTCCTTACTGAGTTTCAAACACCCAATGGCGTGCCTCCATTCGATAAAATCAAGTTGGAGCACTATGAACCCGCATTCCAGAAAGGTATAGAAGAGCAGAACGCCAATATCCAAGCCATCATTGACAATACGGAAGCCCCTACTTTCGAAAATGTCATTGTTGCCCTCGACAACAGCTCTCCCACCCTGGACCGTGTAGGCGGTGTATTTTTCAACCTGACGGAGGCCGAAACTACCGATGAACTGACAGCCCTTTCCATGAAACTGGCTCCGACATTGGCCGAACACGAAGACAACATCTCCCTCAACCAGGAGCTTTTCAAGAAAGTGGATGCTGTCTACAGCCAGAAAGATGCTCTCGGCCTGACCCGCGAACAACAAAGGCTGCTGGAAAAAACCCATAAGAAATTTATCCGTTCCGGCGCCAATCTTCCGGCCGACAAACAAGCCCGTCTGCGTGAAATCAACAAGCAGCTTTCCACACTCGGAATCACGTTCAGCAACAACATCCTGAACGAAAACAACGACTTCAAGCTTTATGTAGGAAAAGAGGAGGACCTCGCCGGACTTCCCCAATGGTTCCGCGAAAGCGCCATGGCTGAAGCCCGTACCACCGGACAGGAAGGCAAATGGCTGTTTACCCTCCATAATGCAAGCCGCCTGCCTTTCCTCCAATACTCCGCCAACCGGCCGCTACGCGAACAGATGTACAAGGCCTACATCAACCGCGGCAATAACAATGACAAGAACGACAACAAGAAAATCATTGCCGACATCGTACGCCTGAGACTTGAAAAGGCGCAACTGCTGGGTTTCGACTGTTACTCCAACTTTGTATTGGACAATACAATGGCAAAGAATTCCACCGCCGTGATGGACTTCCTCAACAACTTGTGGAGTTATGCACTCCCCAAAGCAAAAGCCGAAGCAGCCGAACTGCAAAAGCTGATGGACAAGGAAGGCAAAGGAGAGAAACTGGAAGCATGGGATTGGTGGTACTACACCGAAAAACTCCGTAAGGAGAAATATAACCTCGAAGAAGAAGAGATTAAGCCCTACTTCAAACTGGAAAACGTACGTGAAGGCGCCTTTGCCGTTGCCAATAAGCTCTATGGCATCACGCTGACAAAGCTCGAAGGTATCCCCGTCTATCATCCCGATGTAGAAGTGTTTGAAGTGAAAGCCGCAGACGGCTCACAAGTAGGAATCTTCTATGTAGATTACTTCCCCCGTCCCGGCAAAAGCGGTGGTGCTTGGATGAGCAATTACCGCGAACAACAAGGCAGCATACGTCCATTGGTATGCAACGTATGCAGCTTCACCAAGCCCGTAGGCGACACTCCTTCCCTGCTGACTATCGACGAAGTGGAAACTTTGTTCCATGAATTCGGCCATGCCCTGCACGGATTATTGACCCAATGCCAGTATAAAGGTACTTCAGGCACCAATGTCGTACGCGACTTCGTGGAACTCCCCTCTCAAATCAACGAGCATTGGGCTACCGAACCCGAAGTGTTGAAAATGTATGCCAAGCATTACAAGACCGGCGAGGTCATTCCCGACAGCCTGATTGAAAAGATACTGAACCAGAAAACGTTCAACCAGGGTTTCATGACTACCGAGTTGCTGGCCGCCGCCATCCTCGACATGAACCTGCATAACCTGACTGATACCGAAGGTCTTGATGTCGTTGCATACGAAAAAGAAGCGATGGACCAACTGGGGCTGATTCCGGAAATAGCTCCCCGCTACCGTACCACATACTTCAACCACATCATCGGCGGTTATGCTGCAGGCTACTACAGCTATCTCTGGGCCAATGTTCTGGACAACGATGCCTTCGAAGCTTTCAAGGAACACGGTATCTTCGACAAGCAGACAGCCGACCTCTTCCGCCAGAATGTTCTGGAAAAAGGAGACAGCGAAGACCCGATGACTCTCTATAAAAACTTCAGAGGAACTGAGCCTCAATTAGACCCGATGTTAAAAAATCGCGGTATGAAGTAAGATTTGTGAAAAAAAAGCTATATTTGCAGCCTTGTATGCAACAGAATTTAATTAAAAAGTAATCATAATAAACTAAAAGTAACATGCAAAACAAAGGATTTGTAAGGGTTTTTGCGATATTGCTCACACTGGTGTGTGTGTTCTATCTCTCCTTCTCTTTTGTAACTCGCCATTACACAAGTAAGGCCAAAGAGTTTGCAAAAGGCGATGTGAAAGTAGAGCAGGACTACCTCGATTCTCTGGCTAATGAGAAAGTGTATTTCGGCAATTGGACGCTGAAACAATGTCGTGAGATGGAAATCAGTTTAGGTTTGGACTTGAAGGGTGGTATGAACGTCATCCTTGAAGTTTCCGTACCCGATGTCATCAAAGTATTGGCTGACAACAAGACTGACGAAGCATTCAACCAAGCATTGGCCACTGCCGCCAAGCAAGCTACCACAAGCCAGGATGACGTGATCACCCTATTCGTCAGAGAGTATCACAAGCTTGCTCCGGGTGCTCCGCTGTCACAGCTGTTCGCAACCCAACAATTAAAAGACAAGGTAACTCAGAAATCTACCGACGCGGAAGTTGAGAAAGTATTGCGCGAAGAAGTAAAGGCAGCTGTTGACAACTCCTACAATGTACTTCGTACCCGTATCGACCGTTTCGGTGTAGTTCAGCCCAATATCCAGAGTCTGGAAGACAAAATGGGCCGTATCATGGTAGAACTTCCGGGTATCAAAGAGCCTGAACGTGTAAGAAAATTATTACAAGGTTCTGCCAATCTGGAATTCTGGGAAACATACACAGCAAAAGACGTTACTCCCTATCTGCAAGCTGCCGACACCAAGTTGCGTGCCATCGTTGCAAGCGAAACTCCGGCAGAAGAGGCAGACAGCGCAGCTACCGAAGCTCCTGCCGTAGCCCAAGCTACCAGCACAGCCGACAGTCTTGCCGCTGCTTTAAAGGGTGAAAACAAGACACAAACCGCTGACCTTGCACAAATAAAGAAAGAACACCCGCTGTTCGCAATCTTGCAAGTCAACCCCAGCGGACAAGGTCCTGTTGTAGCCTATGCCAACTACAAGGATACAGCTGAAATCAACAGATACCTTTCCATGCCGGAAGTTCAGGCCGAAATGCCGAAAGACTTGCGTCTGAAATGGGGAGTATCTCCTTATGAATATGATCCGAAAGCTCAGACTTTCGAACTTTATGCCATCCGTTCCACAGAACGTAACGGCAAGGCGCCTCTGGAAGGTGATGTAGTGGTTAGCGCCAAAGACGAATACGACCATTACGGTAAACCTGCCGTAAGTATGTCTATGAACACTGACGGTGCACGTCGCTGGGCTCAGCTCACCAAACAGAATATCGGCAAGAGCATCGCTATCGTGTTGGATGGTTATGTTTATTCCGCACCGAACGTAAACAATGAAATCACTGGCGGTAACTCACAGATTACCGGTCACTTTACTCCGGAACAAGCAAAAGACTTGGCAAACGTGTTAAGATCAGGTAAGATGCCAGCTCCTGCGCACATCGTACAAGAAGATATCGTAGGTCCTTCACTGGGACAAGCTTCCATCAATGCCGGTATCATGTCATTCATCGTAGCATTGATTCTGCTGATGGTTTACATGTGCTCTATGTACGGATTCATTCCGGGTATGGTTGCCAATGGTGCTTTGGTGCTGAACTTGTTCTTCACATTGGGGATCCTTTCCTCTTTCCAAGCAGCATTGACGATGTCCGGTATTGCCGGTATGGTGTTGGCACTGGGTATGGCTGTAGATGCCAACGTATTGATTTACGAACGTACCAAAGAAGAACTCCGTGCAGGCAAGGGTGTAAAGAAAGCATTGGCTGACGGTTACTCCAACGCCTTCTCTGCTATCTTTGACTCCAACTTGACGTCTATCATCACCGGTATTATCTTGTTCAACTTTGGTACAGGTCCTATCCGTGGTTTTGCCACTACATTGATTATCGGTATCTTGATTTCGTTCTTTACTGCCGTATTCATGACGCGTCTGTTCTATGACCATTTCATGAGCAAGGACAAACTGCTGAATCTGACATTCTCTTCCAAGATTTCAAAGAACTTGATGGCGAATGCACACTTCGACTTCATGGGCAAGAACAAATTGTGGCTGACCACTACGGGAGCTATCATAGTGATATGTATCGCTTTCCTCGCTACCCGCGGATTGAGCCAGAGTATCGACTTCACTGGCGGACGTAACTTCAAAGTACAGTTTGAGAATAAGGTAGAACCGGAACAAGTTCGCGAGCTTATCTCCAGCAAGTTCGGCGATGCCAATGTCAGCGTTATCGCCATTGGTACGGACGGTAAGACCGTACGTATCAGTACCAACTACCGTATCGAAGAAGAAGGTAACAACATTGACTCTGAAATCGAAGCATACTTATACGAAACACTGAAACCGTTGCTGACTCAGAACATCACTTTGGAAACCTTCATCGACCGCGAAAACCATACGGGCGGAAGTATCATCAGTTCCCAGAAGGTAGGTCCGAGTATCGCAGACGACATCAAAGTTTCAGCCATCTGGTCCGTTGTACTTGCATTGATTGCCATCGGTATCTATATCCTGATCCGTTTCCGCAATATTGCATACAGTATCGGTTCAGTAGCCGCATTGGCTTGTGATACCATCATCATCCTGGGTGCCTACTCCATCTGTTGGGGCTGGATGCCGTTCTCTCTGGAAATCGACCAGACCTTTATCGGTGCCATCCTGACAGCTATCGGTTACTCTATCAATGACAAGGTGGTAATCTTCGACCGTGTACGCGAATTCTTCGGCCTCTATCCGAAGCGTGACAGATTCCAGTTGTTCAATGACTCATTGAACACAACTCTGGCACGTACCATCAATACTTCACTGAGTACTTTGATTGTGTTACTGTGTATCTTCATCCTCGGTGGTGATTCCATCCGCAGCTTCGCATTCGCCATGATTCTGGGTGTTGTATTCGGCACACTGTCTTCTCTGTTCGTTGCATCTCCTATCGCATATCTGCTGATGAAGAACAAAAAAGGCACCGAACCAGCTGTCGAAGTAGCCAAATAAGAATTTAGACAAAAAACTATAAACTAAAAAAGGAGGAAATCCGAAATGGATTTCCTCCTTTTTTGTAGTCTCGCCGGGAATCGAACCCGGATCTAAAGTTTAGGAAACTTCTATTCTAT
>OAWM01000803.1_pt1 | contig 15971 bp, 23 predicted proteins | sample 1495501 | NCBI WGS metagenome assembly OAWM01 (sample SAMEA2580210, study PRJEB22360) | human gut metagenome | biome: human gut; feature: human-associated habitat; material: faeces | place: Denmark | collected 2008/2010 | reverse complement strand
ATGAATATTCTAAAAGTGCTGCCAATGCGATTGATGCTAATGGCGGCCACTTTTCTAAATTTGATGATAATGGGGAGTTTATCGACGAATATGCTACGCCGGGGTTAGGTAAAGCGCACGTAGAAACCTATAACGCCGCCGTTGGTAAACCGGCCGGATATCTAGCAATTACTCCGTATGTTCCACCACCGGTGCGAATAGCTGCCGGCGTACTTGCCGCGCCTACGATTGCAAGTGATACGATTGATATGTATAACGCCAATGCAACCGCAGAAAACGAAGGAACGGCACCGGACGGAGTTTTAGGGAATAAATATGTAGCTACGGCGAAAAATCTTTTAGTAGACCCTGTGGCCGAGCCAGTAGAACGCTTAATTGACGACCCGGGCGAATTTGCTAAAAATATAGCCATGAACCCTACTAACTTATGGGGCGACGTATTTTTACCGGCTGCCATGATACACGGGGCAACACCTAAAAAGGTATCTGGGGCAATCGGTGAGCGTGTAGGACGTGCAGCGGAACACATCAAAGAAAAAGCATCTAACGCCTTTGAAGATATTGGCGAACGTTTCACAAAAGATGCGCCAAAACTTGAAGAAGGCGTTATGTATAATGCGTTTGATGACGTACCAGTACCGGAAGAACCGGCAAATACTGTAGAACCGCGTGAATACTCCGAAAGCGGTTTAAGCGGTCAACCTATGGAAGGTGAAACCGGTAATATCCAAGCGGATATATATAGCCGATATCGTCAGAATGGTTTAAGCGACGTTGAAGCGGCTGCCATGACTGGTAATATTGGCGCCGAAAGTAGTTTTAGCACGACTGTTACAAGTGGCGACGGCTACGGTTCCCGTGGTTTGGTTCAATTTACTGGTGATAGATTGAACGGCGAAAATGGTTTATTGAAATTTGCGGAAAATCGCGGGTTAGATCCGTGGGATTGGAGAACGCAAGTTGATTTCAGCGTATGGGAATTGCATAATACCGAAAGTGCTGCACTTGAAGCAATGCGCGCACTCCCAGATGCAACACCGGAAGAAATGGCCGTTATCATACGAAAAAATTACGAAAGACCAGACCCAGCAGTTGCACATGATGATGTACGGGCGCAAATCGCAAAAGAAACATTTGACGGCAATTATGGTAAATATGAAAATAGGCCACGCGATAATACATCTTTTAAAGATAGTACGCTAGACCCTAATTATCGAAGCTATGAGCAACCGTTCAAAGATGAGTTTATAGAAAACGAAAAACCGGTAAACGGTGAAGAACCACATACGGATTTAAACAGTTTTGTAGAAAATACCGATAAAAAACAGGTTAAAACTGACGATTTAGGTATAAACTATCAAGGCGAAGGCGAAACGCCCCGTACAGGCGAAATAAATGAATTTAAGCCGAAAGACCGCATAAATACTGACTTTGTAGAGGGTGAAAAACCTAAAATTGAAGAAAAGGCACTTGAAAATGATGCAAATACTCAATTTAGGTATGAAGAAGATGCACCAAACGAAAGTTTACGAAATGCGCTTGACGATTTACCGCCAAAAGCAAAAGAAACTATCATAAATAAATTAAAAAATGATGCATCTGAACCACGATATACCGAATTAGAAAATAAAGTAAATTCTAACACGGAAATATTGAAGGATTTAAACAAGGCAACAAAGCCGGATATTCCAAAAACGGAACTTGATGCGGTGAAGGTTCGACTATCTGAAAGCCTAGATGTACCAGTTGAACGATTGAATAACGAATACATGGAAACTGTTCGCCGTGATCGTGCTGCTGAATTAATCACCGATACGCAAGAGTTGAAATTAATGCAAGCAGAACCGGCAGAAGGTGGCGTGAGCAAATACGCGCAGCAACCTAGCCAGCTATTAGACAATGCAACGCATGAGCAAGTACACGAAGCCATGGTAAAAGCCTTTGACGGCAACGAAGCAATGGCAAATCGTTATTTAGAAAGTAAAGGCGTTAGACCTACGGAACCGCTACAATATAGCGCAATGGGTAAGGATACGCCGCATACTGGCATTGATGAAGTAGGGCGATTAGGCCGAAGCGTAACGCGTAGGGAAATATTAGATGCAGTTAATAACTTATTTAATCAACGCGTTAAAAGTGGCCGTTTAGGACGTCCTAACGTGCGCGGCTGGTATAACACTAAAACCGATGTAATTCGTAGCGGTAATTATGGCGAAATTCCAGTTATCATGCATGAATTGGGGCATTATGTAGATAATTATTTCGGTTTCAGTAAAGATGCACGGTTCAATACCGAATTTAACGGCGTTATTCAAGACCGTTTCGGTAAAGCCTACAACAAGTTAGGCATGGACGGAATACGCGGCGAAGGTTACGCTGAATTCTTTAAAGATTATGTAAGTGATCGTGCTAAAGCAAAACGGGAATTTCCAGAATTTTATAACCACTTCACGGAAGCGATTAAGAATGAACCAGAATTGAACGGTATAACCAACAAATTATCGCAGCTGGTTCATGAATGGCACCGTCAAGGCGGGGCGGAACGTATCAAAGGTAGTATTTCGTTTGAAAGTAAAGGTAAAGTAAGCCAAGCTATTGATGCGGTTAAACGTGGCGAAGCGAAAGACGTAATTAAAAAAGCATTAAATGATGTATACACAAAAGCCGTTGATGAATTGAACCCGTTGAAGGATTTAGTTGAGGAAGTAGAACGCCAAACAGGCGAAAAAATTGCCTTTGATGATAATCCGTATATGCAAGCGTGGTTAGCGCGTGGCTGGGTTGGTAAAGCTGAAACGCTTATTGAACACGGCGCACCGGAACATGGCATCAAATCGTTAAAAGACATTTTGAAAGGTGTAGGCGAAAAGGAACATAAGGAATTCTCCGCATACCTTGTAGCCTTGCACGATTTAGACCTACATAAAAACAAACAAAAAGCAACGTTTGATTATACCGAAGATGCTGCCGTATTAGGTAAGCACGCCGGGAATGAACGTTTTCAAAAGGCGGCAGTTGCAATATATAAATACCAAGATTATATGTTGCAAATGCTGGTTAAAGAAGGTATGTTGACGGCTAAAGCGTATCATACAATGCGCAAAATGTACCCGCATTACATTCCGTTTTTCCGCGACATGTCAGATGCTGGGATGCAATCGTTTTTATCTGGTGGAAAGGGTTTTATTGATGTATCTAGTCCGGTAAAACGTTTTAAAGGTAGTACGCGCGATATTATAGATCCGTTGGAAAGTATCGTAAAGAATACGTTCCAATTCTATAACGCAGTAGAACGCAATCACGTTGGGCGTACATTTGCCAAACTGGCCGATAAAAACGGCGTAGGGCAAATAGTGGAACGTGTAAACGGTAACAAAGCGGCAACTGATAATACATTTAACGTTTGGGAAAACGGCGAAAAAGTAACATATGAAACAACGCCGGAACTTATCCAAACGATGCGCATGTTAGATAAAGACCAATCAAACATGGTTGCAAAAATCTTATCATATCCGGCCAACTGGTTACGCGCTGGTGCTACATTATCACCGGAATTTATCTTGCGAAACCCTGTACGCGATATGATAGGCGCATCTATTTATTCTAAGCATGGTTTTATTCCTGTAGTTGATACCTTTAAAGGATTATCGCTATTTCTTAAAAAAGGCGAATTATACTGGGAATATATGAAATCTGGCGCAGCACACGCGGCAATGGTTTCGTTAGATCGCGACTATTTAGGCGGCCAATTACGAGATATTATGAGCCGTGAAAGTAAGGCTACTAAGTTAATTAAAAACCCTATTGAAGTATTACGCGCCATGAGTGAAGCAACAGAAATGGCAACACGATTGGCGGAATTTGATAATGCGCGAAAGGGTTATACTGGGGTTGGTAATCGCCTATTCGGTAAAGATAGAAAGCCTTTAACTGCAAGAGAAGCGGCGCTTGAAAGCCGTGATATAACGCTAGATTTCAGCCGTAGGGGTTCGCATACTAAAAAAGCAAATCAAGTAATAGCCTTTTTTAATGCTACAATTCAAGGCGCCGACAAAATGGCGCGTGCTTTTAAAGAAGACCCGCGCGGTATGACGGTAAAAACTATGCTATATATTACGTTACCAAGTGTTTTGTTATGGTACATGAATAAAGACGATGAGCGTTACCAAGAGTTGCCACAATGGGAAAAAGATACATTCTGGATCATTCCGGGCAAAGAAAATATGTATCGTGTTCCTAAGCCATTTGAAGCTGGCGTGTTATTCGGTACATCGTTTGAACGTATGTTACAGTATTTTGACGATGCCAAAAACAACCGTAAAGGCGTAGGCTTTAAGGGGTTCGGCGATAGGGTAATAGATAGCCTTGCACCTAGTTTTATGCCTACGGCTATGATACCGGTTGTTGAAGCTATGACGAATTACTCTTTATTCAGACAACGCAATATTATTCCACAATCACAAGAAAATTTACCGGCACGCCTACAGTACGGCTCTAATACAAGCGAAGTTGCAAAATTCGTAGGCGATAAAATCAACGTTTCTCCGTATATTGTAGATAATACAATAAGAGGGTACGGCGGCGGACTTGCTGGGTTGGGTTTAAGTACGATTGATGCGGCATCTGGTGCAAAAGAAAATAATGCATCTAAAAAATGGTACGAAACGCCGGGGTTAAGAGGGTTCACCGCGGCACCTTATCAATCATCGAATAGCGTGCAGCGTGTTTATGATGATTATAAGGAACAAGAAAAACTGCATAATGAATTTAAACTAACAGGGCAACGGCCAGACGGATACGATGCCAAAGAATTCGCAAAACTCAAAAATGCAAGTGATAGCCTAAAAGGTTTAAATAAAGCATCTAAAGCGATCATTAATAATGAACGTATGAGCGGCGAACAAAAGAGGGAACAATTAGACAAAATCAATATGAGAAAAGCCAATATAGCGCGCAGCGTTTATGGTTTAGGTAAGGTTAAATAAGGGGCGCATAATGGAGTTTATTTTGAAGTTTTTTGTTGAGGGTTGGAACTCTTTAACAGATAGTTTTATATTGAAAGCGTTATTAAGCGGTGCGGCTGCCGTCGCAATATGGCTTATTGGAATTAAACACGTCCAGATTTTGGGCGTGTTTATTTTGTTGGTATTCATCGACCTTTTCACTAAATGGGCTGCTATTGCCTATCAAATGTTAATTGATGAATACGGATACGATAAAGACCAAATGGCCGTATGGGAAAAGTACCGCGCAATACCGTTGGCGTTTGAAAAGGGCCTAATTTCCAGCCGATACATGCGAAAAGGGTTTGTGTTTAAAATCCTAACATATGTAGCAGCTACAATGGCGGCCGTGTTATTCGATGAAATGAGCGGGCAAAAACAATTCGCGGTATCGTTGGTTTGGTTATATTTGGGTTCCTGTGAATTCCTATCTATTATGGAAAACCTACGCGACGGTGGGAATGTGATGCTAGGTAAATTCCTTGATTTAATCCGAACAAAAATTGAAAACAAGGTGAAATTATAAGGGGGTACCATGAGAGGTATTGACGTAAGCGAAAATAACGGCGTAGTTGATTGGGGCGCGGTCAAGGCTAATGGGTTTGATTTCGCAATCATTCGCATCGGTTATGGCCGTGGTAATTTAGATAGTGAATTCTATAACAATATTAACGGTGCTATTAACGCCGGTTTAGCAGTTGGCGTATACCATTATTCCTATGCTATGAACGAAGAACACGCAGCAGAAGAAGCGGAATTCGTTTTGAATACACTTAATGATGCCGGCTTAACTGTGGATAAGTTACCAATGGGCGTATGGTTCGATATGGAAGATGCTGACGACTACAAGGCAGAACGTGGCATGCCAACAGACCAGCAACTAACTAATATATGCAGCGTGTTCATCAATAAATTATGGCAAGCTGGGTACGTTAATACCGGCCTATATGCTAGTTATGACTGGTTAGTAAATGTACTAGATATTAGCCAGTTGGGCGGTTGCGCTATTTGGTGCGCACAATTAAATAGTCAATGCGATTATTACGGCGCTAATTTGTGGCAATATACATTTACTGAAAATATTGAAGGTAAGGAATTTGATGCGGATTTAGTATTGAATTGGCCTATCTAACGGGGGTATTGTATGGATACTATCAAGCAATTCATAAGGGCGTATTTACCAGTTATCACAGTAGCATTGCTTATGTTGCTGGTGGTAGTTGCTGGCTTATTCGCCTATAACGTAATGCATACCAAAAAGCTACAAGAACCGGTTATTATCAATCAGACCGTGGCTAAAAACCCGGTTAAATTAGGGGAAGCGCTTAACGTATCACCAAATGTAGCGAAGGAAGTTATTGCGTATAAGGAAACGGCACAACCAGTAGTAACATATTACACGCAAGCGCCAACACTACATGATGCGGCAGTAGTTACGAAAAACGCTATTAAAGAAAAATCGCCTACTATTCCAAAGGAAGCCACGGAAAAAAGCGATAGAACGGCCGTAGTAGAAAATACCGATGAACAAAAGATTGATGTATATAAGATTAATCTTAACAAAGCGCATCGCATAATGGGCGGCGTTACTGTACTAGAAACAGGCAAGGTATATGAAACGGTAGGTTATCAAGCTGGCGACTTTCAAGGCCTAGCGCATTTTGACGGTAAGCATTTCAAAGGGGCCAGCACGCTTTATACATTTGCGAAATGGTAGGTGATCCGATTATCTCCGAGTTGCACGGATTGCAACAGTAAACTATTAGTTGACAGTTGGAAAGGAAACATTATGAAAACATTTACATTTGAAGGCAAAACGCATATGTTCGCGGAAGAAGTAAACCCAAAGAAAGACGGTTTGTATACCGCAACACTCACAGACCACAACAACGTACGTTGTGAAATGTGGTTTGTAAACGGCGAATTGAAACGCCTTGTTGAATTAGATTAATAAGAAAGGGGTACCATAATCGGTACCCCTCTTTTTTATTTGACGGCAAAAATACGGCAAAAATTTCATACAAAACTATATAATTTTGTGGAGTGAATTTCAAAATTTGCGTTACGGCCAATCAGTTAAAACCTACAATATGCTATTTCGTGGATAAAAATTATCATATACGATATAATAAATGAGATATAACAAATTGCCTATAAAATGCCTTATTTAAAGTATATTTGTATTTCAACGGCAAAAAAACGGCAAAAATAATTAGCCAAAAATATTGGCAACTTTATCGGCTGCCTTTAGTCTCATATCGTCGGAAAAGTGAACATAGGTTTTTAATACTGTTTGTAGGCTATCACCTAATAGGGCGGATACTGTTTTTATATCTACGCCGTTTGATAATAATTTAGTTGCGTATGTATGGCGTAGATCATGAATGGAGTTATCAGGTAAGAAACTTTTCATTATTTGTGATGCGCCCCAGCTGCTGCTAATTCTATTATTAAAAAGGCGGCCAGTTGAATATGTTCCTTTGTAATCTTTCAATATTCTTGCTAATACTGGCGGAATAGGTAGTTGCCGATAGCTATTTTTTGATTTAAGCGGTTTTAATGCGTATTTATTATAATCAATCGCCCCAAATTGCTGCACTACGTTTATGATGTTGGTATCCAAATCAACATTTTCCCAAGTAAGGCCAATAATTTCGCCGTATCTCATGCCGGTATAGGCAGCAATAGAAAATATAACATAGTATTTATAGTTTCTATCCTTTACGGCGTTTAAAAATGTTTCTATTTCTATATCTGATAATGCCTTTATTTTAATAGGCTTATTATTTTTAAAACGTGGTATAACTTTTAATTCGTTTATAGGAATTATTTTATATTGATATACCGCATAGCTAAATAAACGCTGAATTATGCCCAATGCGAGGTTTTTTGAAGCCGTTGCATATGTTGTATCATTCAATATGCGTTTTACTTGATACGGCGTAATATTAGCAATTTTTTCGCTAAATATAGGTTTGAATATATCAAACGTACGCACATAAGCGCGGTACGTATTAAATGCGCGCGGCTTGTTTTCTCTAATATAAATGTTAAAAAAATCAATAAGAGTTATATTTCTAAGACTATCATCGGTTGCGGTGATAGTCTTTTTTAGTTTATCAATGATCGTTTGAGCGTGGATTTTTGCCGCCTTTTGTGTTTCAAAACCTTGTTTAGATTTCTGGCGCCAGCGGTTGCCGTCCTTGTATGAAACGATACATTGATACCCTTTATCCTTTTTTCTTATGGTTATATTGCATTGCATCGTCTAATTCCTTTAATGAATAACTTGCTATAAATTGTGCGCCGATAGTTAGGGCAACAACTATAAGCATCAAAATATATCTGTGTTCTTTCCAATCCATAAAGCCTAATATCATACCGATAATAAGATACAGAATACTTTGATAAAACGCCACGTTAATTGCATCTTTTTTACTCATGGTAAACCCCTTTATTTAACAATAAATGCGCGAAAGTATTCGCATCATGTTCTAGTTTTTTGCGTAAATCGGCATCTATTTCCTTAAATAAATCATAATCCTTATGAAGAAATATATGCCCTAATTGATGTGCAAGCGCTATACGCTGCTGGCACCTACTTAACCGGCTATTAATAACAATAGCCTTTTTAATCTCCGGTTTAATCATTATGCCGCTAACGCAAGCCGGCAATGGTTTATATATTACTTTAATATCTAATTTACTTGCTATATAGCGCGGTTCGTTTGAGCCGTGCGAATTAATCAAATCTAAGACAAAAGAACACATATTGAACATGCTAACAATTCCCCTTGAATATTATTAATCGTCTAATACCGCTTTTAATACTTTGGATATTTTAGCTTTTTGCGATGCCGTCAATTCACGATCACCGTAATAACAAATCAAAGCATTATCCGTAATTTTCTTTAAATCAATACAATTATCTTGCTTTTTAACTTTAGGCGTTCCCTCTACGCCCTCAGTAAAATAAGAGGTTGGCACGTTGAAATAATCAGCCAAAATCTTAACTGTTTTTAAACTGGGTATAGAATTTTGGTTTTTCCAACGTGAAATAGTACTTTGAGCAATGCCAGTTTCCTTTGAAACTTGATACATGGAAACGCCAGTTTTTCGCATTGCATCGCAGAATTTTTGGTAAAACATGTTTAACCTCCGCAAACTATAAATAAAAATTTATAAAATTTACGAAATGTTTATTGGACTACTTGCGTTAACGCACGTATAATAAAGCCATAAGGTAGTTGCGAAAACGCAAGCAATCTTATAAACAATCGTGTTATAGCAAGTGGTGAAAGGTGAAATGTTTATTACTTGCTATAACGCAAGTATACCATTTTAGAAAGTGGGGTGTAAACCATAAAAACAACAGTAAAAAACATTTTCCAGTTAATGGATAAACAAGGCGTTACCGCCTATAAGTTATCTAAAGAAACAGGAATTAGTGAAAGTGTTATTTCACGCTGGAAAAGCGGCGAACAATCGCCAAGTATTAGTAGCCTTGTAAAGGTTGCGCACTTCTTTAATTGTGGTTTATCTGAATTGATGAAAGGGGTTACGAAATGAAACTAACGTATACCGTGGAAGAAGTGGCCGAAGTTTTGGGTATTTCTAAATCATCGGTATACAACTTGCGAAACGCTGGCACAATTCACCAGCTAGAAAAATTACCGGGTTGTTTGTTTTCTTCCAAAGAAATTCAAAGTATAGCCGGATTAGAAACCGAAGTAAATGCGGTTAATTACCGGGCGTTAAAAGCAGAAAACGAAGAATTGGCGAAAGAAAACGCAAAACTAAAAAACAGTATAAAAAAAATCACCAGCAATGTACTGGCGATTACGGGGGAATTTGTCAATGACTAGCATTATGAAAATTGTAGGTTTTGTATTGTTGTTAGGTACGCCGGGATCATTAGAGATTGACGTGCTAACGTTCTATGAAGCAATGTTGCAAGGCCTGTTAGGCATCACGCTGCTATATAGTGGCATCTATATTGATAAATTAAAAAAGGCCCAATAGTAACGGCAATTACTAAAGGGCAGATGCGAAAAGTGAGTTATTAAAGCATCTTAACCACATCATACACGATGCGCGTTAAGGTGGCAAGGCGAAAAATGGACTGGCAATTAAATAAAAACCAAATTGTGGAAGTTGCTGCTATGTTTACAGAATTATGTGAAAAAGTAGCAGATAAAGAAATTTCTATCGGTTTTAGCGTTAGAAAAATCGATAAAGAAGGCGAAGAAACGCTTTTTACTTATGATGTATACGCAATATATAAAGGCGAAATAATTTATATAACTATGGGAGAACATCGTTCTTTAATGGGTTCAGCTATAACGAATAATGACATAGCGGAAATTATTAAATTCTTGAAAGGTGATAAATAAAAATGAGTAGCATTTATGAACTAAATAAAGACTATACGGAACTATCCGCAATGCTGGAAGCAGCAGAAACAGAAGAAGAAATTCAAGCAATTCAAGATACGTTAGAAATGATTAACGTATCAATCGAAGAAAAACTAGAAAATACAGGTAAATTTATCAAAAATACGGAAAGCGATATTGCTGGTATTAAAGCAGAAATCGAACGTTTAACCGCAATGAAGAAAACAAAAGAAAATTTTGTTGAACGGTTAAAAAATAACGTTGAATTTGCACTAAAAGAAAAAGGGCTTGAAACGCTAACCGTTGGCACTTTCAAATGTGGATACCGCAAAAGCGAAAGCGTTGAGATTATCAACCTTGATGTAATTCCAGCAGATTTCACAAAAGTAGAAATCAAGGCCGATAAAACGGCCATTAAAAAGGCTATTAAAGCCGGTGAAACGGTAGACGGCGCACAAATTCAAACAAACATGAATTTCTATATTAAGTAACGGGGTAAACAATAATGATCGGAATAAACACAAAGAAAGCCTATACAGTAAATGCATTATCAGATAGCGAACTTGAATATGCACAAATGCGAATTCGTGAACTTGAAAAGCGTGTTGATTTATTGGAAAAAATGGTTGATAAAGCGCCATATGATGTGTTGATTGATTACATTAACGAAAAAATCAAATACACAGAATTAGCGAAATCTAAAAATAAATTTGGGGAAACTAATTTTGAGCGTACAACAAAATTATTTTTAAATGCCCTTTTTGGATTAGACTCAATCAAAAATATCAAAATGAAACAAGTTGAAGCAGCTATGAAAATTATAGATGCAAGTATTGAAATAGGGGCGATTACTCATGGAATTTAGAACACTAAAAGCAAATGAAATAGATTGCCGTATTCAATCGCTAAATGAAAAGAATGGAAATGTAGGGGCTGTAGTGCTGCTATATAAAGATGCACGCGTTGACATGCGACTACTTGATGAAGTTGTAGGTGCATTAAATTGGAAACGAGAACATACGATCATTGGCGATAGATTATACTGCACAGTTTCAATCTATAACGAACAAACTGGCGAATGGGTTGGCAAGTCCGATGTAGGCACGGAAAGCAACACCGAAAAGGAAAAAGGCCAAGCATCTGATAGTTTCAAGCGTGCATGCTTTAACTGGGGTATCGGTAGGGAATTATACTCCGCGCCATTTACCTATATAAACCTACAAAGCGGCGAATGGTACAAAGGGAAAGACGGAAAACCTAAATCATACGCAAAATTTACGGTTAAAGAAATTGAATATGACGAAAATCGAAATATCAGTAAATTAACCATAGTCGATAGCAAGGGAAGTATTCGCTATACAATGGGCGGCAATACAGCACCAGCGGCAGCAACTAAACCAAAAGAAACGCACGTTAAAGGATACGATGAATTTGTAGCGTTGCAAAAATCTAAAAAAGTACCGCCGGCGGAAATCACCAAATATATTGCGGCTGAATTTAAGAAACCACGCCTTGCGATGCTTGATGCATTTGAAATGGTAGCCGCCCTTGAATGGTTAAAAAACTATGGGGAAAAAGAGGAAAGCAAGGGTTTCGCACTCTATGATAACGAAGAAGCAGCACTAAATCATGAAAATGCTGGTGATCGTGAATGAAATGGGTAACCAAGGGTATTAACTTAATCAAATCTATAGGCTGGAACTTATTAATTCCGGCCCCTATAGATGAAATGTTGAGTAAATTAGACCCTAACATTGAATACATCGTTGAAATTCGTAAAAAGGTAAAACGCCGTTCGCTAAATGCTAACGCTTATGCATGGGTATTATGCGATAAGATAGCGCGGGAACTTTCAAAGAACGCATATATTTCAAAAAATGACGTGTACAAGCGCGTTATTCAAGAAGCTGGCACCTTTACATATCTACCAATAAAAAACGATGCCGTAGGGCGATTTATTGAAATTTGGCACGGCCACGGGTTGGGCTGGTACGCCGAAGATGCCGGCCCAGCCAAAACAGAAGGTTATACAATCGTTCGCGCCTATCACGGAAGCAGTGTTTACACGGTAGATGAAATGCGGCGCTTGATTGATGCATTGGTTGATGAGTGCAACCAATTAAACATACCTTTAGAAAATAATGATTATATCAACTCATTAATAAATGAATGGGGGAACAATGAACAAGCGAAAGAAACTTGATAACGTTCTATATTCCCGTACCAGAAAATGGGCATATGAACGCGATGAGGGTTTATGCGTGCTATGTGGTGCAATGGCAACCGAAGTACATCATATAGAGTTTAGATCGCACGGCGGTTTATCAAATCTCAACAATCTGGCTTGTCTTTGTAGAGATTGCCATACAAAAGCACATGGCGTAGATGCCAAGAAAATACGGGAGATTTTAAAAGAAAGGAATTCAAAAATACAATGGCAGAACGGCGAATGATGTCAAAGAAAATTATTGATACAGATAATTTCCTAGATATGCCACAAAGTACACAATGCCTATACTTTCATTTGCTGCTAAGGGCAGATGATGACGGCTTTATTCAATCGCCAAAAAGCATTATGCGTATAACGGGGTGTAAGGAAGATGATTTAAAACTACTTAACGCAAAAGGGTTTGTGATTGGTTTTGAAACTGGTGTTATTGTCATTAGACATTGGCGGATACATAACTATGTACAAAGTGATCGTTATTCAAAATCAGAACTACCGGAAGCAAAATGCGTAGAACTAAAAAACAAGGTTTATGAAGTGGTAGGGCAACCGATGAACCCAGATAATACCTACATGGATACAAAATGTATACAAAATGGATACAATCTGGATACACAGATAAGAATAGATAAGATAAGAGAAGAAGAGAATAGAATAGAAACACTATGTAATGTTTCACATGACGATTTGGATAAATCTCACTTTGAAATTATCGAATATCTTAATCAAAAAACTGGTTCCAAGTTTAAGGCTAAAACTAAACCATATGTGCAAGCAATTAGATCACGACTAAAAGAAGGTTATACCGTTGACGATTTTAAAACCGTCATTGATAAAAAATGCCGTGAGTGGAAAGGTACAAAACTAGAAAAGTACCTAACGCCTAAAACGTTATTCGCGCCTAGCCATTTCGATACATATCTTAATTCAAATGAAATGGCAGCAATGACGGATACGGAACGAAAGGTTGCAGAATTAAACGCGCTTATTGATGCGGTTGAAGGGGGAACAAATGAAGCCGGAAACGTTGAAGGCTACGGGCCAATTATTGATATATGACAAATTCGATAGTACGAAAGTTAAAATGTACGCCTACATGCTGGAAGATATTAACCCGGTAACATTGGCGGAAGCTATTAAACAATGCATCAATACATGCGAATTCGTTCCAGCCGTTGCGACTATTCGCAAGAAAGCGGCAGAAATTTCCGGATATGTAAACGGAAAGGAAGAACGATTGATTGCGCAAGATGCATGGGAAATTGTCAGAAAAAAGGCAAGCCAAGTAGGTTATGAAAAAGGACTTGATGAGTTGGAAGGTATAACAAGGTTTGCGGCTAAAACTGTATGGCGTTTCTTCGACCCAAGAAATAGCCAAAGTTATAACGAAAGCGCAGCAATGAGCCAATTTTGTAAGGCTTATGAACAACTGGCAGCACGTGAACAAAAGAACATGGAAATAGCGGCAAGCATCAAAAGTAATGGCTTATTAATGGAAGCGCGGAAACGCGCAGAACTTAACATGCCACGAAATACAGAAATTAAGATGCTAGATAACGGCCATTTGGTTGAGGTTGAAAAGCACGAACCGGTAGACCTTAAAAGCATGGTTAAAGATGCCGATATTTCTGACGAAAGCAAAAAGTTAATACTAGTGGTGCTGGAATGAACAAAAAATATAATTTATTCCCGAAATTAATCGAATGTAGGGAATTGTTAGGGTATACACAATCAGACATGGCAGATATCGCCGGGGTATCGCCGGAAACATACAAGAAACATGAACGCGGATTATTTGATTTTAGATTAACGGAAATGCTGGCAATTCAAGAAAATGTTAATGATGAATTACAAACACATTTAACACTAGATGAATTGTTTAGAATGGAAAAAATCGTTTAAATGCGTTGTATGGAATTTTTAAAACCTTAAGGATAAATCATAAGGGCAAAATAGTAGACGGGGCAAAATGAATGAATTTACCCTATAGAATTAGAAAATAGAAAGGGACTTATATTATGAATAGTGTTCAATTATTGGGAAATCTTGCGCGTGATCCAGAAGTACGTTATACACAAAGCGGCAAGGCGGTTGCCACGTTCGCAGTTGCAGCCAGCAATACATATATTGATAGTGCTACAAATGAAACGAAAGAACAAACGGCGTTCGTTAATTGCGTTGCATGGGGCAAGCTAGGCGAAGCGGTCGGCAACTACAGAAAAGGAAATCGCTTATTTGTAGAGGGCCGAATTCAAACAAGAAGCTACGAAACGCAAGACGGCCAAAAAAAATATGTAACGGAAGTTATTGCAAGTTTTGTAGGTGTATCCGCTTTAAATGATGCGGAAGCTGGCAGTAATTTCGATAATTTTGCAGATGATAAGGGGAACGATGAAAATATTCCGTTCTAATAGGTGGCGAAAATGTTAGTTAAGAACGATAAAGAATGGTGCTGGTGTTTAGGCGAACATGTAGGTTATCCGCAAAAAAGCATTGAAGATTCCGTGAAAGAATTTAAAGAATTTAACAAAGAATATCAGTTTGTGGAGCCGCGACTCGTTAAAGTTAGAAACCCTTATTATTATGTTCCTACTGTTGATGCGGAGCGTGTTATCAATGACATTATCGATTATGATCTTGATGATGAAATAGCAGAATGTTCGGAAGATTATTTGTTACATGTAGAACTGAAACAAATTGACGTTTTACAAGAAAAATTAACGAAGGCGTTTCGTGAATGGGAAGAACAAAACGGATATAAAAATACATCGTTTGTTATTCTTGAAACTATTAACCCTTTTGAAAACAAGGAATAAAGAAATGAAATCACCATGTAATGGGTGTGAGTATAGGGTGTTAGGCTGCCATAGTACATGCGCAGCCTACATCAAATACAGTACCAACAGAAAAAAAGAAATAGAAATCCGTGATAATCGGGGCGACGTGTTCGGGTATGTAAAGGATAGCCGCCATAAGATTAAAAGGCGAATGGGGCAGTATAAAGTGTATTAGGAAAGGAAAATTATGTTACGAATTAAAGTGTTTCGAAATGGATCAGCAAGATTTTATAACACTAAAACATTTGAGGAAAAAGGCGGAAAAGATAACGAAGCGTATGAATTCATGTTAGCCATGGGAAACGTTGATTTAGGAAACAGAAAATTTATACATTTTGTTGATGAAACAACAGATACAAGCGTTTTTATATCGCCTGTTGGGTGTGTGATTGAAGCTGAATGGGTTGCGGAAGAATGAACGCAGACTATATAGGAAATTGGCTTGCGTTAGGTGCTTGCATATACGGCGGGGAAACAGCCCATGCCCCACTGCAAAAACTTTGTTCACATG
>OAWM01000801.1_pt1 | contig 15998 bp, 18 predicted proteins | sample 1495501 | NCBI WGS metagenome assembly OAWM01 (sample SAMEA2580210, study PRJEB22360) | human gut metagenome | biome: human gut; feature: human-associated habitat; material: faeces | place: Denmark | collected 2008/2010 | reverse complement strand
CATCGACAACCACCGGCACTGTGGCCTGCTGGATAATAATCTCCAGCATGGCGCGGGTTTCCAGTCCCTGATTCGAGCCAATCGGCGCGCCGAGCGGCATCACCGCTGCACAGCCGACTTCTTCCAGACGTTTACACAATACCGGATCGGCCCCGCAGTAAGGCAGCACGACAAATCCCTGTTGTACCAGCGTTTCGGCGGCTTTCAGGGTTTCGATGGGATCGGGCAACAGCCAGCGGGCGTCAGGGTGAATCTCTAATTTTAACCAGTTTGTGCCTAACGCTTCACGAGCCAGATGGGCGGCGAAAATGGCTTCTTCCGCTGTTTTCGCCCCGGATGTATTTGGCAGCAGGGTCACACCCGCCGCGATAAGCGGTTCGAGGATAGCGTCGTTGTGCTGGCGCAAGTCGACACGTTTCATCGCCAGTGTCACCAGCTGGCTGCCGGAAGCGCGGATCGCCTCCACCATCAGTTGTGAAGAAGCGAATTTCCCTGTGCCGGTAAACAGATGTGAATCAAACGTTTTGTCCGCAATACGTAACATTTCAACCCCCTGCAATAACCTGAAAAAGCAGGATCTGGTCGCCATCCTGCACGATATGTTGCGCCCACTGCTCACGCGGGACGATTTGCTGATTAATCGCCAGAGCCGCGCCCGCTTGTCGTTGGTCGAGTTGCTCCAGTAGTTCGTGAACAGTTTGCCCGGCGGCGCACTGCATCGCTTGATCGTTAAACAGGATCTGCATTGCTTCCTCCGCATACCGGGCAACCACTGGCGCGGCGCAACGCCAGGCTGCGCCACTGGCTCGATTTACCGTCGAACAGTCGGAGTTCTCCCGCAGGTGTCTCTATACCGCTTAATAACTTAATGGCTTCCAGTGCCTGCAAAGTGCCCATAACCCCGACCACCGGGCCAACCACGCCCGCCGTGCGGCAGTTGCGTTCTGGCTCCTGGTTATCTGGCCACAGGCAGCGGTAACACCCCTGCTCCCAGGGCGGCGTCAGTACCATCAACTGACCGCCAAATCCGACCGCGCTGGCGGTGATAAGCGGCGTGTTGAGTGCCACGCAGGCGGCATTAATCTCCTGGCGGGGCGCCCTATTGTCGGGACAGGCGCTGTACCTGGCGAGTCGCCATATTGTCGGTACAGTCGAGCACCACATCGGCCCGTGCAACCGCATCTTTTAACGCCTCACCCGTTAACCGTTGTTGTAATGCTGTCAGTTGAATGTCGGGATTCAACTGTGTCAGTCGCTGTTGGCTGACCTGCGATTTCGGGCGATCGATATCTTCAGTGGTAAAGAGGATTTGTCGTTGCAGATTGCTTAAATGCACATCGTCGTCATCTGCCAGTACCAGCGTCCCGACGCCAGCGCCCGCCAGGTACAGCGCAGCAGGTGTACCCAGCCCGCCCAGACCGATAATCAGCACCTGGCTGTCGAGCAGTTTTTGCTGCCCGTCCAGAGCGATATCGTCGAGCAGGATTTGGCGGCTATAACGCATAAAGTCACGGTCATTCATCGCCAACTCCTGCAATTTCCAGCAACTGTGCCGTTGCCAAACGCCAGTCTGCGGCTTGAGTAATGGCGCTGACGACGGCGATACTGCCGACACCCGGTGCTATCACCGCAGGCGCGCGTGCCAGACTGATACCGCCAATCGCCACGGTGGGATAATCCGCCAGTCGCTCAACATGCCGTGCCAGCTGTTCCAGCCCCTGCGGTGCAGAAGGCATCTGTTTGGTTTGCGTCGGGAACACATGTCCCAGCGCGATATAAGAGGGGCGTGCTGCCAGCGCGACGTCGATTTCCATATCGTCATGTGTCGAAACGCCCAGCCGCAGGCCTGCCGCGCGGATGGCATTGAGATCGGTGGCTTGCAAACCTTCCTGTCCCAACTGGAAGCCCGGTAAGGAGGATCGCCAGCCGCCAGTAATCGTTGATAAACAATCGCGCGTTATAGCGGCGGCCCAGCGCAATTGCCGCCACGACATCGGCTTCCACCTCTTCATCGCGCCGATCTTTGATGCGTAGCTGGAGAGTACGTACGCCTGCATCCAACAGACGTTCGATCCACTGTACGCTGTCCACCACCGGGTACAGTCCTGAACGAAAAGGTACAGGAGGAAAATCAGGCTGATACATCACGCTTCCTCCTTACGCAGGTAGATTTCTCCGCCTCTGGCACGGAAGTTCTCCGACATATCCGCCATTCCCATTTCAATAGTTTGCGTGGCGGCGTAATCACGCACTTCCTGGCTGATTTTCATCGAGCAGAATTTCGGCCCACACATGGAGCAAAAATGGGCGACTTTACCTGACTCTTGCGGCAGGGTTTCATCGTGATAAGCGCGGGCGGTAAACGGGTCGAGGGCCAGATTAAACTGGTCTTCCCAGCGAAATTCGAAGCGGGCTTTCGACATGGCGTTATCGCGAATTTGCGCGCCCGGATGCCCTTTCGCCAGGTCAGCGGCGTGGGCGGCAATCTTATAGGTGATAAGCCCCTGCTTAACATCTTCTTTATTGGGCAGACCCAGATGCTCTTTTGGCGTTACGTAACAGAGCATCGCGCAGCCAAACCAGCCAATCATCGCCGCACCAATCCCCGACGTGAAGTGGTCATAGCCCGGCGCAATATCGGTAGTTAGCGGCCCCAGAGTGTAAAACGGCGCTTCGTGGCAGTGCTCTAACTCCTCGGTCATATTGCGGCGGATCATCTGCATCGGCACGTGGCCTGGGCCTTCAATCATCACCTGCACGTCATATTCCCAGGCAATTTTGGTCAGTTCGCCCAGCGTATGCAGCTCGGCAAACTGCGCTTCATCGTTGGCGTCCTGAATAGAACCGGGGCGCAGACCGTCGCCCAGCGACAGCGAAACGTCATAAGCGGCACAGATTTCACAAATTTCGCGGAAGTGTTGATAGAGGAAATTTTCCTGATGATGGGAGAGGCACCATTTCGCCATAATCGAACCGCCGCGAGAGACGATACCGGTCAGGCGTTTCGCGGTCATCGGCACATAGCGCAGCAGTACGCCCGCATGGATAGTGAAGTAATCCACACCTTGCTCGGCCTGTTCCAGCAGCGTGTCGCGGAACGCTTCCCAGGTAAGATCTTCGGCGATCCCGTTAACCTTCTCCAGCGCCTGGTAGATCGGCACTGTACCGATCGGCACCGGGCTGTTACGCAAAATCCACTCGCGGGTTTCGTGAATATAGCGACCGGTGGAGAGATCCATCACCGTATCCGCTCCCCAGCGCGTGGACCATACCAGCTTTTCCACTTCTTCTTCGATGGAAGAGGTGACCGCCGAGTTGCCGATATTGGCGTTAACTTTTACCAGGAAATTGCGACCAATAATCATCGGCTCCGATTCCGGATGATTAATGTTGGCCGGGATAATCGCACGTCCGGCAGCAACTTCATCACGGACAAATTCCGCAGTGATATTTTCCGGCAGATGTGCGCCAAAGCTCATTCCCGGATGCTGGTGGCGTAAAACCTCGCTACGGATGCGCTCGCGGCCCATATTCTCGCGGATGGCGATGAATTCCATTTCCGGCGTGATGATGCCCTGGCGGGCGTAGTGCAGTTGGGTGACACGGCGTCCTGCTTTGGCGCGTTTTGGTGTTAGTACGCCGCTAAAACGCAGTTCGTCGAGGCCATCATCTGCCAGCCGCGCTTTAGTGTAATCGGAACTGCGCACGGTAAGTTCTTCGGTATCGCCGCGCGCATCGATCCACGGCTGGCGTAGTTTTGCCAGCCCTTGCTGCACGTTAATGGCAATCTGCGGATCACCATACGGGCCGGAGGTGTCGTAGACCGGAATCGCTTCGTTTTCTTCGTACTGCGGCTGTTCTTTGCTACCGCCAATTAGCGTCGGGCTAAGCTGGATCTCACGCATCGGCACGCGCACGCCGGGGTGTGTGCCAGTGATATAAATGCGTTTTGAGTTGGGAAAGGCGGTGCCTTCCAGGGTGTCGATAAAATGTTGGGCCCGGGCGCGTTGTTCGCGGCGGGTCAGTTTTGTTGCAGACATAGCTCATTCCAAAAAGTTAAGGACGTGGCTTGTCAGACGACGGATGAAGCAAGAGACGATCGCCGCAGGGGCGATGCGATAGCAGATTAACTCTTGTTCCCTTCGCAGGTATTAGCCTGATCAGGTTCCGCGGATCCCGAATAAACGGTCTCAGCCAGTTAAGGCACTCCGACAAGAAATTAGCCCCGCAAATGGGGCATTGAATGTAAATTACGCGTTAACAGCGCAGAACTCAAGCAGGATGTTTGACGCGGGCGGCGTCAAGCACCAGCAGAATCAGCTTATCTTCCAGCACAAAGCGCGCTTCCAGCGCCTCGCCGATGTCAGATAAAACCTGTTGAAACTCAAGGTAATTATCATGATCGATGGCGGTTTCCAGACTGGAATCGTAGTAATCCATAATCTGTTGAGTATTGGCTTCGAGTTGCGGCCAAATCTTCGCGGCGCGCGCGAGTTGCCCGTTGCCTTCCAGCTTATGAAGAATGCACTCATAAATACTGAAATGTCCGGCAGACAAGTAATCGACCAGGCTCTGACAAAAATCATCAAGGGCTTTTTCGTTTAGCCTCATGTACGATTCTTTGCCAGGCTTAATGCCAACCAGATTGTAGTAAGCCACGAGCAGATGCTTACGTACATGTAGCCAGCGATCAACCAGTTTGTTACTTCCTCTGACGCGCTCCGTCAGGTTATCGAGCTGGTTAAGCATGATTGACTCCGCAAGTTTGTATTCAAAAACTGCTCAGTGAGAAATGTAAAAACCATGTTAAACATGCCAGTGATGCAAAGGTAGTGCAAGAGCTATGGATCGTATAATTGAAAAATTAGATCACGGCTGGTGGGTCGTCAGCCATGAACAAAAATTATGGTTGCCGAAGGGAGAATTGCCATATGGCGAAGCGGCAAATTTCGATCTTGTGGGTCAGCGCGCACTACAAATCGGCGAATGGCAGGGGGAACCTGTTTGGTTAGTACAACAGCAGCGGCGTCACGATATGGGGTCGGTACGTCAGGTCATTGATCTCGATGTTGGGCTGTTTCAACTGGCCGGACGAGGCGTACAACTGGCGGAGTTTTACCGATCGCATAAATACTGTGGTTACTGCGGGCATGAAATGTATCCGAGCAAAACCGAATGGGCGATGCTGTGCAGCCATTGCCGTGAGCGTTACTACCCGCAAATCGCCCCCTGCATTATTGTTGCCATCCGTCGCGATGATTCGATCCTCCTCGCCCAGCATACCCGCCATCGTAACGGTGTCCATACAGTACTTGCCGGATTCGTCGAAGTGGGCGAAACCCTCGAGCAGGCAGTCGCGCGGGAAGTGATGGAAGAGAGCGGAATTAAAGTTAAAAACTTGCGTTACGTGACTTCTCAGCCGTGGCCGTTTCCTCAGTCTTTAATGACCGCGTTTATGGCGGAATATGACAGCGGCGACATCGTGATCGACCCGAAAGAATTGCTCGAGGCGAACTGGTATCGCTATGACGATTTGCCGTTACTCCCGCCGCCCGGCACCGTAGCGCGCCGTCTGATAGAAGATACGGTGGCGATGTGTCGGGCAGAGTATGAGTGATGATACACTGACCGCCTGACGCACTAAGGAACAGCCAAAATGACCGAACTTAAAAACGATCGTTATCTGCGGGCGCTGCTGCGCCAGCCCGTTGATGTCACTCCAGTATGGATGATGCGCCAGGCGGGTCGCTATCTACCGGAATATAAAGCCACGCGCGCCCAGGCAGGCGATTTTATGTCGCTGTGCAAAAACGCCGAGCTGGCGTGCGAAGTGACTTTGCAACCGCTGCGTCGCTACCCGCTGGATGCGGCGATCCTCTTTTCCGATATCCTCACCGTGCCGGACGCGATGGGGTTAGGGCTCTATTTTGAAGCCGGAGAAGGTCCGCGTTTTACCTCGCCAGTCACCTGCAAAGCTGACGTCGATAAACTGCCAATTCCGGACCCGGAAGATGAACTGGGTTACGTGATGAACGCGGTGCGTACCATTCGTCGCGAACTGAAAGGCGAAGTGCCGCTGATTGGTTTTTCCGGCAGCCCGTGGACGCTGGCGACCTACATGGTGGAAGGCGGCAGCAGCAAAGCCTTCACCGTGATCAAAAAAATGATGTATGCCGATCCGCAGGCGCTGCACGCTCTGCTCGATAAACTGGCGAAAAGCGTCACTTTGTATCTGAATGCGCAGATTAAAGCCGGTGCTCAGGCAGTGATGATTTTCGACACCTGGGGCGGCGTGCTTACCGGGCGCGATTATCAACAGTTCTCGCTCTATTACATGCATAAAATTGTTGATGGTTTACTGCGTGAAAACGACGGTCGCCGCGTACCGGTCACGCTGTTTACCAAAGGCGGCGGACAGTGGCTGGAAGCCATGGCAGAAACCGGTTGCGATGCGCTGGGCCTCGACTGGACAACGGACATCGCCGATGCGCGCCGCCGTGTGGGCAATAAAGTCGCGTTGCAGGGTAATATGGATCCGTCGATGCTGTACGCGCCGCCTGCCCGCATTGAAGAAGAAGTAGCGACTATACTTGCAGGTTTCGGTCACGGCGAAGGTCATGTCTTTAACCTTGGTCACGGCATTCATCAGGATGTGCCGCCAGAACATGCTGGCGTGTTCGTGGAGGCAGTGCATCGACTGTCTGAACAGTATCACCGCTAAGGAGTGATTATGGATCTCGCGTCATTACGCGCTCAACAAATCGAACTGGCTTCTTCTGTGATCCGCGAGGATCGACTCGATAAAGATCCACCGGATCTGATCGCCGGAGCCGATGTCGGGTTTGAGCAGGGCGGAGAAGTGACGCGAGCGGCGATGGTGCTGCTGAAATATCCCTCGCTTGAGCTGGTCGAGTATAAAGTTGCCCGCATCGCCACCACCATGCCTTACATTCCAGGTTTTCTTTCCTTCCGCGAATATCCTGCGCTGCTGGCAGCGTGGGAGATGCTGTCGCAAAAGCCGGATTTAGTGTTTGTCGATGGTCATGGGATCTCGCATCCTCGCCGTCTTGGCGTCGCCAGCCATTTTGGCTTATTGGTGGATGTGCCGACCATTGGCGTGGCGAAAAAACGGCTCTGCGGTAAATTCGAACCGCTCTCCAGCGAACCGGGCGCGCTGGCCCCACTGATGGATAAAGGCGAGCAGCTGGCCTGGGTCTGGCGCAGCAAAGCGCGCTGTAACCCGTTGTTTATCGCTACCGGCCATCGGGTCAGCGTGGACAGCGCGCTGGCGTGGGTACAACGCTGCATGAAAGGCTATCGTCTGCCGGAGCCAACGCGCTGGGCGGACGCGGTGGCCTCGGAACGTCCGGCGTTCGTGCGCTATACAGCAAATCAGCCCTAATTCAGGTAAACTGCGGATAATTTCCGTATTTGAGAACTCAACATGTTACAAAACCCAATTCATCTGCGTCTGGAGCGCCTGGAAAGCTGGCAGCATGTCACTTTCATGGCTTGCTTATGCGAACGCATGTACCCCAATTACGCCATGTTCTGCCAGCAAACCGGTTTTGGTGATGGGCAAATTTACCGTCGCATTCTCGATCTCATCTGGGAAACGCTGACCGTTAAAGACGCAAAAGTAAATTTCGACAGCCAACTGGAGAAATTTGAAGAAGCGATTCCTTCAGCCGACGATTTCGATCTGTACGGCGTTTATCCGGCAATCGATGCCTGCGTGGCGTTAAGTGAACTGGTCCATTCGCGTTTGAGTGGTGAAACGCTCGAACACGCGGTGGAAGTGAGTAAGACCTCCATCACGACCGTTGCGATGCTGGAAATGACTCAGGCTGGTCGCGAAATGAGCGATGAAGAGCTTAAAGAAAACCCAGCTGTAGAGCAAGAATGGGACATTCAGTGGGAAATATTCCGACTTTTAGCTGAGTGCGAAGAACGCGATATCGAGCTGATAAAAGGCCTTAGGGCAGACCTGCGTGAGGCGGGTGAGAGCAATATTGGTATAATTTTTCAGCAATAAGACCAGAAAACGTGATTTAACGCCTGATTTGTCGTACCTGGAGTCTTCCCTTTCGCCCCCCGTCTGGTCTACATTTGGGGGGCGAAAAAAAGTGGCTATCGGTGCGTGTATGCAGGAGAGTGCTATTCTGGCATTTCCGTCGCACTCGATGCTTAGCAAGCGATAAACACATTGTAAGGATAACTTATGAACAAGACTCAACTGATTGATGTAATTGCAGAGAAAGCAGAACTGTCCAAAACCCAGGCTAAAGCTGCTCTGGAGTCCACTCTGGCTGCAATTACTGAGTCTCTGAAAGAAGGCGATGCTGTACAACTGGTTGGTTTCGGTACCTTCAAAGTGAACCACCGCGCTGAGCGTACTGGCCGCAACCCGCAGACCGGTAAAGAAATCAAAATTGCCGCAGCTAACGTACCGGCATTTGTTTCTGGCAAGGCACTGAAAGACGCAGTTAAGTAAGATTGCGTGGCAGTGAACAGTTTTAACGAAGGGGTGGTTTCACCCCTTTTGTCTTTCTGGCGTCGATCATTGATGCTGGCTGGCGCTCTGCTTCTCACTGCCTGTAGTCATAACTCTTCACTTCCTCCCTTTACCGCCAGTGGATTTGCTGAAGACCAGGGCGCGGTACGCATCTGGCGAAAAGACAGCGGCGATAATGTGCATCTGCTTGCCGTGTTTAGCCCGTGGCGCAGTGGCGATACCACGACGCGAGAGTATCGCTGGCAGGGCGATAACCTCACGCTCATCAATATCAATGTTTACAGCAAACCGCCGGTGAATATTCGCGCGCGTTTTGACGATCGCGGTGATCTGAGCTTTATGCAACGTGAATCCGATGGGGAAAAGCAGCAGCTTTCTAACGACCAAATCGATTTATACCGTTATCGTGCTGATCAGATCCGCCAGATTAGCGATGCCTTACGTCAGGGGAGAGTCGTGCTGCGCCAGGGGCGCTGGCATGCGATGGAACAGACCGTGACCACCTGCGAAGGGCAAACCATTAAACCTGATTTAGATTCGCAGGCGATAGCGCATATCGAGCGCCGCCAGAGCCGCTCTTCTGTTGATGTCAGCGTGGCATGGCTGGAAGCGCCCGAAGGTTCGCAATTACTGTTAGTGGCAAACTCTGATTTCTGTCGCTGGCAACCCAACGAGAAAACGTTCTGATTTACCAGTGGCCCATACCCATATGACCGCCACCACCGCAGCCGCCGTAGCCCATGCCCATTCCGGCTCCGCGCGGAATACCCGCTTCAGCCATCGCGATATCTCGTTTCACCCGTAACTCATCTAACGACTGACGCAAATTCTCCATCTCTTTGGCGACCGCGTTAATTTTGCTGCTATCCGGTGGGTTCGCGGCTAACAGGGCATTGTATTCATAACGCTTCGTCACCAGTTGCTGTTGCAGTGCGCTGCTTTGAGCGTAAAAGTCATTATGGATTTTCTGCCACGCTGTCTGTTGTTCGCTGGTCAAAGGCGCGGCATTTTGCTGCCACATACCGTGTCCGCCGTGAGCAAATGCAGATGTCGATCCCATCGCCATTGCTGAAAGCGCCATCATTACCAGGGCAATTTTCGTGTTCCGTTTCATGGTTAATCCTCCAGTGGTTGTCTTACTTCGGGTATTGCATCTTCCGTGCCAACGATGAAACGCTGATATGACGGGTAATCTGGCATGATAAACGAGTAAAAATGACTCGCCTGCTGCGGGTAGCGAGTCATTTTTACTCATTGAAACTTAAGCCTTTGTGTTACAGCGCAGGGTAAGCGCTGATAAAAGATGGCATGATTTCTGCTGTCAGAAAGGGATGAGCAGGCAAAGAAGAAGATGCGTTTTATGCAACGTTCTAAAGACTCCTTAGCTAAATGGTTAAGCGCGATCCTCCCCGTGGTCATTGTTGGGCTGGTGGGATTGTTTGCGGTAACTGTGATTCGTGATTATGGGCGGGCAAGCGAGGCAGACCGCCAGGCATTACTGGAAAAAGGTAATGTGCTTATCCGCGCTCTGGAGTCGGGAAGCCGCGTAGGGATGGGGATGCGAATGCACCATGTACAGCAACAGGCGCTTCTGGAAGAGATGGCGGGACAGCCGGGAGTGTTGTGGTTCGCAGTCACCGATGCGCAGGGCATCATTATTCTTCATAGCGACCCCGATAAGGTCGGGCGTGCGCTCTATTCGCCGGATGAAATGCAGAAATTAAAGCCAGAGGAAAACTCCCGCTGGCGGCTGCTTGGGAAAACGGAAACTACGCCTGCACTTGAGGTCTATCGTTTGTTCCAGCCAATGTCAGCGCCCTGGCGGCATGGAATGCACAATATGCCGCGCTGTAACGGCAAAGCTGTGCCACAAGTAGATGCACAACAGGCTATTTTTATCGCCGTTGATGCCAGTGATCTGGTTGCAACCCAGAGTGGGGAAAAGCGCAATACCCTGATTATCCTCTTCGCCCTGGCGACGGTCTTGCTGGCAAGCGTATTGTCATTCTTCTGGTATCGCCGCTATCTGCGCTCGCGCCAGCTTCTACAAGATGAAATGAAGCGCAAAGAGAAGCTGGTGGCGCTGGGGCATCTTGCGGCAGGCGTTGCCCACGAAATCCGTAACCCACTTTCCTCGATTAAAGGACTGGCGAAATACTTTGCCGAGCGCGCGCCTGCAGGGGGAGAAGCGCATCAACTGGCGCAGGTGATGGCGAAAGAGGCCGACCGTTTAAACCGCGTGGTAAGCGAGTTGCTGGAACTGGTTAAGCCAACGCATCTGGCTTTGCAGGCGGTGGATCTCAACACGCTGATTAACCACTCATTACAGCTGGTAAGTCAGGATGCAAACAGCCGGGAGATCCAGTTACGCTTTACCGCCAACGACACATTACCGGAAATTCAGGCCGACCCGGACAGGCTGACTCAGGTCCTGTTGAATCTCTATCTCAATGCTATTCAGGCGATTGGTCAGCATGGCGTGATTAGCGTGACGGCCAGCGAAAGCGGCGCGGGCGTGAAAATCAGCGTTACCGACAGCGGTAAGGGAATTGCGGCAGATCAGCTTGATGCCATCTTCACTCCGTACTTCACCACTAAAGCCGAAGGCACCGGATTGGGGCTGGCGGTCGTGCATAATATTGTTGAACAACACGGTGGTACAATTCAGGTCGCAAGCCAGGAGGGAAAAGGCTCAACGTTCACCCTCTGGCTTCCGGTCAATATTACGCGTAAGGACCCACAAGGATGACGCACGATAATATCGATATTCTGGTGGTGGATGATGACATTAGCCACTGCACTATTTTGCAGGCTTTACTGCGCGGCTGGGGCTATAACGTCGCGCTGGCGAACAGCGGGCGACAGGCGTTGGAGCAGGTGCGGGAACAGGTTTTTGATCTTGTGCTTTGCGATGTGCGAATGGCGGAGATGGACGGCATCGCCACGCTGAAAGAGATCAAAGCGTTAAACCCGGCAATTCCGGTGCTGATTATGACTGCGTACTCCAGCGTCGAGACGGCGGTAGAGGCACTGAAAACTGGGGCGCTGGATTATCTCATCAAGCCGCTGGATTTCGATAACCTACAGGCGACGCTGGACAAAGCGCTCGCGCATACGCACAGTATTGATGCGGAAACCCCTGCGGTGACTGCCAGCCAGTTCGGTATGGTCGGTAAAAGCCCGGCGATGCAACACCTGCTCAGTGAAATCGCCCTCGTCGCGCCATCGGAAGCCACGGTACTGATCCACGGCGATTCCGGCACCGGTAAAGAGCTGGTCGCCAGGGCGATTCACGCCAGTAGCGCACGTAGCGAAAAACCGCTGGTAACGCTCAACTGTGCGGCACTCAACGAATCCTTGCTGGAATCTGAATTGTTCGGTCACGAAAAAGGGGCGTTTACTGGAGCCGATAAACGCCGGGAAGGGCGCTTTGTTGAGGCGGACGGCGGCACGCTGTTTCTCGATGAAATTGGCGATATCTCGCCGATGATGCAGGTGCGTCTGCTGCGTGCGATTCAGGAGCGCGAAGTTCAGCGTGTCGGTAGCAACCAGATTATCTCGGTTGATGTCCGGCTGATTGCGGCGACCCATCGCGATCTTGCCGCAGAGGTGAATGCCGGGCGTTTTCGCCAGGATCTCTACTATCGCCTGAATGTGGTGGCGATTGAAGTACCATCGCTGCGGCAACGGCGGGAAGATATCCCTCTGCTGGCTGGCCATTTTCTGCAGCGCTTTGCCGAGCGTAATCGCAAGGCGGTAAAAGGTTTTACGCCCCAGGCGATGGATCTGTTGATTCATTACGACTGGCCGGGAAATATTCGTGAGCTGGAAAACGCGGTGGAACGGGCAGTGGTGCTGCTGACCGGGGAATATATTTCCGAACGCGAGCTGCCGCTGGCGATTGCCAGTACGCCGATCCCGCTGGGACAAAGTCAGGATATTCAGCCGTTGGTGGAAGTGGAAAAAGAGGTGATCCGGGCGGCGCTGGAGAAAACGGGCGGCAACAAAACCGAAGCCGCCCGTCAGTTAGGGATCACGCGCAAAACGCTATTGGCAAAACTGTCGCGTTAGTTCTGCTCGCGTTCGATAGCGCGCCAGCCGATATCTTTCCGGCAGAAGCAGTCGTCCCAGTGGATATCGGTCATTAAGGCATAGGCGCGTTTCTGCGCTTCTGCCACGGTATGACCCAGCGCGGTGACGCACAGTACGCGCCCGCCGTTGGTCACTACCTGCTCGTCATCCGCCAGTTTTGTGCCCGCGTGGAACACTTTGCCGCCTGCCACTTCTTCCAGCGGCAGGCCGTGGATCACGTCACCGGTGCGGTAATCACCCGGATATCCACCCGCAGCCATCACCACGCCGAGAGAAGCGCGTTCATCCCACTCGGACGTTTTCTCGTCCAGTTTGCTTTCACAGGCCGCCAGGCAGAGCTCAACCAGATCGGACTTCATGCGCAGCATAATCGGCTGGGTTTCCGGATCGCCAAAGCGGCAGTTAAATTCAATAACCTTCGGATTGCCCTGTTTGTCGATCATCAGGCCCGCGTAGAGAAAACCGGTGTAGGTGTTGCCTTCCGCCGCCATGCCTTTCACGGTTGGCCAGATAATACGTTCCATGGTGCGCTGATGAACGTCATCGGTTACTACCGGCGCGGGGGAGTAAGCGCCCATCCCGCCGGTGTTTGGTCCGGTATCTTTATCGCCTACGCGTTTGTGATCCTGGCTGGTAGCCATCGGCAGCACATGCTCGCCGTCCACCATCACGATAAAGCTCGCTTCTTCGCCATCGAGGAACTCTTCGATAACGATGCGATGACCCGCGTCGCCAAAAGCGTTGCCCGCCAGCATATCGTGAACAGCCGCTTCCGCTTCTTCCAGCGTCATCGCCACGATAACGCCTTTCCCGGCAGCCAGACCGTCCGCTTTAATGACGATTGGCGCGCCTTTCTCACGCAGATACGCCAGCGCAGGTTCTACCTCGGTGAAGTTCTGGTATTCCGCCGTAGGGATCTTATGGCGGGCCAGGAAATCTTTGGTAAACGCTTTTGAGCCTTCCAGTTGGGCCGCACCTGCGGTTGGGCCGAAGATTTTCAGCCCGGCGGCGCGGAAGGTATCGACCACGCCTTTCACCAGCGGCGCTTCCGGGCCGACGATGGTCAGATCAATCTTTTCGTTTTGTGCGAAATCCAACAGCGCCGGGATATCGGTCACGCCAATAGCAACGTTTTGCAGCGCGGGTTCCAGTGCAGTGCCTGCATTACCCGGAGCAACAAAAACAGTCTCAACCAGCGGCGACTGGGCCGCTTTCCAGGCCAGCGCGTGCTCGCGCCCGCCGTTACCAATCACTAATACTTTCATCTATTGCTCCATTAATGGCGGAAGTGGCGCATGTCGGTGAAGAGCATCGCAATACCGTGCTCGTCGGCGGCGGCAATCACTTCGTCATCACGGATGGAACCGCCAGGCTGGATTACGCAGGTCACGCCCGCAGCGGCGGCGGCATCAATACCGTCGCGGAACGGGAAGAACGCGTCAGAAGCCATCGAGGAACCTTTCACTTCCAGGCCTTCATCGGCCGCTTTAATACCGGCGATTTTTGCGGAGTACACGCGGCTCATCTGGCCCGCGCCAATGCCGATAGTCATATTGTTTTTGGCATAGACGATAGCGTTGGATTTCACAAACTTCGCCACCTTCCAGCAGAACAGCGCATCACGCAGTTCCTGTTCGCTCGGCTGACGTTTGGTCACCACGCGCAGTTCTTCCGCACCGACCATCCCCAGGTCACGATCCTGAACCAGCAGACCGCCGTTCACGCGTTTGAAATCGAGGCCCGGAACACGCTCGCCCCACTGACCGCAGGTCAGAACGCGTACGTTCTGTTTGGCGGCGGTGATTTTCAGGGCTTCTTCGCTGGCGGACGGCGCAATAATCACTTCGACAAACTGACGAGAAATGATGGCCTGTGCGGTTTCCGCATCCAGCTCGCGGTTAAAGGCAATGATGCCGCCGAATGCGGAGGTTGGGTCGGTTTTGTACGCGCGATCGTAAGCATCAAGAATGGAATTGCCGATAGCCACGCCGCAAGGGTTGGCGTGCTTCACAATCACACATGCCGGCTCGGCGAACTCTTTCACGCACTCCAGCGCCGCATCGGTATCGGCGATGTTGTTATAAGAGAGGGCTTTACCCTGAACCTGGGTTGCGGTAGCAACGGAGGCTTCTTTCACATTCTCTTCTATATAGAAGGCAGCCTGCTGGTGGCTGTTCTCGCCGTAACGCATATCCAGCTTCTTAATGAAGTTCAGGTTCAGCGTGCGTGGGAAGCGACCGGCGGCTTCTTTGCTTTCACCGTGGTAAGCCGGAACCATGCTGCCGAAGTAGTTGGCAATCATGCTGTCGTAGGCGGCAGTGTGTTCGAAGGCTTTGATGGCGAGGTCGAAACGGGTTGCAAGCGTCAGCGATCCTTCGTTGTCATCCATCTCTTTAATAATGGCGTCATAGTCGCTGCTCTTCACCACGATTGCGACATCTTTATGGTTCTTGGCGGCGGAGCGCACCATCGTTGGGCCGCCGATATCGATGTTCTCAACCGCATCTTCCAGCGAGCAACCTTCACGGGCCACGGTCTGGGCGAACGGATACAGGTTAACAACCACCATATCGATAGGCTGGATCTGATGTTCTTCCATAATGGCATCGTCCTGGCCGCGACGGCCCAGAATGCCACCATGTACTTTCGGATGCAGGGTCTTCACGCGTCCATCCATCATCTCCGGGAAACCGGTGTAATCGGAAACTTCGGTTACCGGCAGACCTTTTTCTGCTAACAGACGGGCAGTGCCCCCTGTAGACAGCAGCTCCACACCGCGTGCGGAAAGTGCCTGGGCGAATTCGACGATACCGGCTTTGTCAGAAACACTGAGCAGAGCGCGGCGGACTGGACGACGTTGTTGCATGGTAAATCCCCTGGATTTGACTATTACAGAGAGCGTTAGCTGAATTTTTCGCGAAAAACTCAGCTAACGCCCCTAACGGGGCATCCTTATTTTTCGCCCGCATTGTAACGAAAACGTTTGCGCAACGCTCGCGAATTTTTCTCTTTCAATGGTGATCACAATTTTGACTGTGGTTACCGTGGGCAAAATACAGAAATTACATTGATGATTGTGGATAACTCTGTGCGTAAAAAGGTATAAAGCGGGCTTTTGCTGGGGAATGCAGCAGTCAGTCATTTTTCTGCAATTTTTCTATTGCGGCCTGCGGAGAACTCCCTATAATGCGCCTCCATCGACACGGCGGATGTGAATCACTTCACACAAACAGCCGGTTCGGTTGAAGAGAAAAATCCTGAAATTCAGGGTTGACTCTGAAAGAGGAAAGCGTAATATACGCCACCTCGCGACAGTGAGCTGAAAGCCGCGTCGCAACTGCTCTTTAACAATTTATCAGACAATCTGTGTGGGCACTCGAAGATACGGATT
>OAWM01000792.1_pt1 | contig 16177 bp, 10 predicted proteins | sample 1495501 | NCBI WGS metagenome assembly OAWM01 (sample SAMEA2580210, study PRJEB22360) | human gut metagenome | biome: human gut; feature: human-associated habitat; material: faeces | place: Denmark | collected 2008/2010 | reverse complement strand
CACCGGCCACACCACCCGCACCACCACCCACACACCCAACACCACGGCGTGTCGCGGAGTTGCCATCCCGCTCTCAGCCACGCATCCTCACGGCGGCTTCCTCACCGAAGACGAACGGCAATACGTAAAAGACGATGCCGTGGCAACCATCCGATCGTGCAATCGCACAATCGTGACGACGACGACGGAACAACCGTCCGATCACATGAAAAGGGGGATGCGACACTACGCCTCATCCGGACCGACCACCTTGAACGGGCACCGCCGAAGGCCGGCATCCGCTGTGATCAGGCCTTCTCAAACTACGATTCTCAGGAAGTATTCAGACTTCATGCAGGGGTATAACAGTATTGTGCAAGAAAACATACACGTAGCATGACCATCATGTTGGTACGGGACGCAACGTGCGCTTTGAGTCTGCCTTGCTGAAGTGCGCGTCCCGGCCAACGTCGACGTCGGCATGCCGCCGGCGCAACAACACAGAGAACTGGAGAAGTACCGCATGTTCGTTCTCAAGAACGCATGGGCCGCGCTCGGACGCTGCAAGTGGCGTACGGCGCTTATCGCCCTCATAGCACTGCTGGTGTCGTTCTCGGCAGCCGTGGACCTGACGGTCCTACGCTCCGACGACACCGCCAATAATGAAACATATCAGTCGCAAAAGGCTTCGGCGGTGATTCGGCCAAACGCGCAAACCAAAGCCAAACGTGACGGTGCCGACTCCAGCTATACCGACAACTACCTGACTTGGGCCAAGTACAGCGAATACGCAACCGCCGTACAGAACAAAAGCCTGACCTTCGAATACACGCTTGCCACTTCGGTACCGGTGAGGCAGAGCAAGTCGTTGACTGCGATTTCGGCAAAAACCGACACCAGCGAAGACAAGACCGGCGGCAATCTGACGCTGCAGGCCTTCTACACTTTGGATGCGGCGAAACTCAACGAATACGGTACCTACAAGGTGACCGAAGGCAAGCATCTGAGCTATAAGACCCAGGGCGACGGCGCACTGATCTCTCAGGCATTGGCCAAAAAGAACAACCTCAAGGTCGGCGACACCATCACCGTCGGCAATCCGACCAACGCATCCGAAACCTACACGTTCACCGTTCGCGGCATCTACGAATACACCGGAGAGGCACCGTCCGGCTTCGGTTCCGACGCCAAATACGCCAAGGACAATCGCGAAAACGTGATCTATACCTCGTATCTCACATTCGCTAAGGACGGCCTGGACACCACGGATGCCACAGGTTGGGCCAAGCCGGATCTGAACATCATCTTCACGCTGAGCAATCCGAGCGACTACAACACCTTCGGCAAGCTGGTGAAGAAGGCCAAGCTCGACACCAAGACGTATGAGATCACCTCACCGTCGCTGACCGCATACAAGCAATCCATCGCAAAGCTGGATTCCGCCGCCTCCACGGCACGTAAGGCGTTGCCGGCAACGCTGATCGGCGGTGGACTGGTGCTGCTTGCGCTGATTCTCTGGGCCGCAATCGCCGGCCGTCGAGACGAAATCGGCATGGCCATGGTGACGGGCGTATCCAAGGGACGTCTGGGATGGCAGTTCATGCTGGAAACCTTCATGATGACCGTTCCTGCTTGGGCGATCGGTTTGATTGCGGGCGCATTGCTCGCCAAACCACTGGGCACCGCTTGGGCAGGCGGTCATGCCGTGGCGATCACATCCGCTTCGGTATGGAACGTAATCTGGTGCGGCTTGGGCGCATGCCTGGTATTGGGCATCATCGCGCTGATTCGCGTACTGTGCTTCAACCTGAATCAACTGTTTGAAAACCGCTCGGAGGTGAAGGCATGAGCGACAAGGACAACGAACTCAACGAGAGGCCCGATGAAACCGTGACCGAAGCGGAAACGACCGAAGCGGCCGAAACGTCGGATGCAGCCGTCGAATCAACCACTGAGGCAGGCACCGACGCCACGACCGATGTCGATGCGGCATCCATCGATTTCGATGTCATCTATGATGACGATGAAGACGAAACCGACGCCGCGGCCGATACCGAATCCTCCGAAACCGTGGACGTACCGTCAGCAGCGGAGCAGAACGACGAGACGGCCGACGCTGACATCGTCAAAGACAATGCGAATCGTGTCAACGAGACGCTGGCGTTGCACAAGTCCGACGACATCGAATCACTGGATGCGCGTGCAACCGCGGCATCTGATTCCGCAACGAGCGTGTCTTCACGACTGAACCGTGAAATCAAGCGCACCAGGAAGAAGGATGCCTTCTTCCTGAAGTCGAATCCGACGTTCGCGCTCAATCATGTGACGGTGACGCACCGTAAGACGGGGCGTAACATTCTCGATGACCTGTCATTGGCGTTCCAAGCCGGTGCAACCCACGCCGTGCTGGTGGATGCCGAAGACGACGAACAGCATCAGGCGCTGCTCGCCACGATGGTGGGCATGATTCGTCCGGATCGCGGCAATGTGATGAACAAAAGCGCCAATCTGAACGAAGTGGAGCCGCTGGACGTGCTTGGGCATCGCATCGGCTTCATTCCGCAACGTTTCGCCGTGCGCGGTGAGCTCGACGCGGAAAGCAACATCCTCTATGCGATGGACGCTTCGAACCGCAATTTCCTCAAGCCGAAGCCGGTGATCGCGCGAGAGCTGCTCAAACGAGTGGGATTCACCGAGGCGACCTCCGGACTGCCGATCGGTAAGCTGAGCGAACTCGATCAGCGCCGCGTGGCAATAGCGCGTGCCCTGTGCTGCGAAGCCGAGGTGATCGTCGCCGACGAGCCGACCGTCGGTCTGGATCGCGACGAAGCCGCCGAAGTGCTGGCGTTGCTGAGCAAGTTCAAGCGTGATGCGGATCGCAAACGCGCCATCATCGTGGTGACCGTCAATCCAGAGGTCGCCGATGCGATGGAGCATAGCGTAGAACTCGAGTAAACGCCTGTCCGGCCTTATATGGCGAACAGATATGGATAATCCCGGGTATGAGATGTTGAAAACCGTTGGGCGATCAACATCTCATACCCGGGATTATCCATATCGGATGCCTTGGTAACGCCGGATGGCCTCGCATCGGATGGCCTCAGCAAAAGACGAATCCGCCCCATGCGAGACGGATAGACGCCTATTCGACGACCCGCATGTGGTATTGAGCGGCCAGAGGCCTGACGTCCAGGATGCCATAGCGTTCGAGCAGATGCAGCCACTCACGCTTGTTGGCTTCACCGAAACGGGCGGCTTTGCGGGTGTAGGCCTCGGCGGTGAGGAATTTCGGCGGAATCGACTTGCTGTTGTACTTGTCGGCCACCATCACGACCTCTTGCTCGAGATTCATCGGCACATAGTCGTCCGGCGGAAGCGGAAGATTCTGTGCGACTACGGCTTCCTTGGTGAGGCCGACGCCGGTATGGTTGCGGGCGAACTGGGCGATGGATTCGTCCACGCCCTCATCCAGCAGATATTCGTAGCCTTTCAGCCCATGCTGTACATAGTGCGGCCCGTCGAATTTGAGCGGTTCACCGTCGGAACCGTCCTGCTTGAGCAGAAAGTACGTGCCGATATCATGCAACAGGCCGCCAATCACCACCATATGCTCGTCGATCAGACGCGGCGGCACCATGCCACCGGTGATGCCGTCGGTTGGCGGCACGGCTGGAATGTGGAGCATACCGAACGATTCGGAGCCCGAGATGGCAGGGACGTCAGCACCCCCATCCGGTTTGGTGCCGCCGATCTCACCTGGCTCGTCGGAAGTCAGCGCCAAGCCAAAATCGCCGGTCTTCTCAGGCACATCCGCAGGCAGGGTGCATCGACGCATGAACAGGGCGTTCTGACGACGGGCCATGCGGCGGGCGATGTCGGCCACGACCACGCAATGACCATGAATCAGGTCATAGGCGGCCTGCGACTGCGCGATTTTCTTATGTAACTCATCCACTTGGGCGAGCGTAGGGATATATCCGGTTGTCATAGGGCTCATCTTAGCGTCCGAGCGCTCAGCCGCTCCGATTACGCTACGAATCCAAATCGAAAGTCAGCCCCTGCACAAACCGGTCGGGAACCGGTCGGAGACGAGCCGCATCGAGCGAACGGTCCGAAGACATTCCGCATCAGATGGAACGGATACGGAATTCACCGGTGCGATTGGAGGCGACAATCATCCGGTCGTTCTCAAGACGGGTCCAGCCGTCTTCAGCACGCTGTTCGAAACCGGAGCTGGCCACGACCACGCCCTTCAGCCGGGCAGCGGATTCGGCGGGGACGGCGTCGCCATCGGGAACCTGAGCACCCTCATCAAGCGCACGGTAACGCAGTACGCGGTAATCATGGGCCTGCTCGCCGCGACCGTACTGGTCGTAAATCTCGAGGATGCGCTTGGAAGTGACCTCACGACCTGCCGCGCACAAGGCGATGAACTGATCCTGGCTCTGAATCATGCAGTTGTAGCTTGACTTCGGATAGCTCTTGCGCAACTCACGTACGGCCTGGGCCACAGCCTCGTCAAGCGCGAAGCCAAAGCCGATGTATTGCAGGATCACGGCGAAGAAAATGGCCGAATCGGAACGGCCGCCGGTGGACTGCACGATGTTCGGGTCAACCGGGAAGGAACGGTTGGTGATGATGTTACGCCCCTGATCATCGGAGATGTCACCGTTGTGGATGAAGCTCAAGCCGTTGGCGTAGAACGGCTGCTGATTCTCGAGAATCAGCGGCAGATTCGAGCTGGCCAGACGCAGATGCCACAGGCCGCCTCGGGCCGGGGTGCCGGCAAGCTCGTCGAAAATCGAGTCATGACGGGCGGCAATCGTGTTCTTGTAGATCGCGGTACCGGTTTCCGGAGAAGGCGCGCCACCGTCACGACGGTACGGGGATTCCTCCGGAACGGTGACCAAGGCGGCTCCCCAGCCGTCATTATGCACCTCACTGAGATCACGGAATTCGCGTACGGCCTGCATGCCGAGCACACCATTGAGACTGGTGTTGCTGCCTGCGGTCGCGAATCCAAGTAATCTGCACATGGTTAGAACCATACCGACCTCACATTTCGACGCGCGTACACTGCTATCAGCATTCCTTATAGCGGGCGGAAATGCAACGAACCGCTACGGGCGGTGAAATGCGGCGGTCAGACGCGCTTGAGACGGGGAGGACGCTCGGTGGCGAGGAACAACGGCTGGATTTCGACCAGCGGATTATAGGGGGCGAGCCCGAACCATTTGACCGGAGACCCGGCCAACCGGCGAATCGCATACTTGACCTGCAAAGACACCGCGCCACGTTGCGACACCTTCGATTCGGGCATCAGCGCCTTATGAATCAGCACGTAACGAATCGGGCCGATATTGACATCGGCGTCCAGCTTCGGATAACGGCTTTCCTGAGTCGGCAGATCACCCGATTTCAACATGTCGTTCATAATCTGATGAATGTAGGCCGGCAAGGACTGCGCAACCTTGAATCCCAGCCGGATACGCACCCGGAACAGAAAATCCGTACCGAAATTCTCAACCGAATATTCGCGGGTGAACGGCTCGTCGGCGGTTTCCACGGAAACGGCCCACCATGCACGGGCACGCTTCGGATGATCGGCGAAAATCGAGAAGAAGATGTCGGTATCGACACGTTTCGTTTCCGGATCGGATGTCAGATAGACGATGTTGTCGGCGAAATACGGCACGGTATCGTCGTCATGCAGCTGCCGCAGCACCGGCAGGCAGTCGGCGGGCTGCATGTGCCGGCGTTGCGTACGCTCCAGCTTCGTACCCTCGTTCCACGTATACATGATCGTCAGAATCGCCAGCGTGAGCAGCATGGTGAACCAACCGCCGCGCAGGAACTTTGCCATGGAAGCGAAGAAGAACATGAACTGGATGGCCAGAAACAGCACGGTGAACACGATGGCGCCGAACCGTCTGCCGGCATGCCAGATGTAGACGGCCAACAGAATCGTGGTGGTGATCATCGTGATGGTCAACGCCAGACCGTAGGCGGCTGAAATATGCTCGGAATCGCGGAAAATCGCCAACACGATCAGCGTAGCCGCACAAAGCACCCCATTGACGACCGGAATGTAGAGCTGGCCGCGCGTACGGGCCGGATAGCGCACCTGCAGATGGGGCATCCAGTTGAGGCGGGTGGCTTCCGACACCATGGTGTAGGCGCCGGTGATCAGGGCCTGCGAGGCGATCACGCCGGCAGCGACGGACAGTATCACGGCAATGTACCGTACGGACGGGGTCATCATCTCGAAGAACGGGTTCAGACCGTGCATGCGCCGGTAGGCGGAATCGTCCCAATGATCGAGCATCCACGCTCCCTGGCCGAAGTAGCACAGTACCAGTGCGATCTTGATGAACGGCCAAGTGCAGTAGATGTTGCCGCGACCAACATGGCCCATGTCGGAATACAGCGCCTCGGCACCGGTGGTCGACAGGAACACGGTGCCCATCACGGCGATGCCGGCCACGTTGTGGTGGCTGAACAGGAAGCGGACGCCATACACCGGGTTGAGCGCGGCGAAAACGCTCCAGTCGTTGCTCAGATTCATGAGCCCCACGACGGCCAGGAACGAGAACCATATCATCACCACGGAGCCGAAAGTACGGCCTATGCGCTCGGTGCCGTGCGATTGCACGGAAAACAGCACCACGATGATCACGACGGTGATCATCAGCGTAAGTTCCTTGTTCTCCGTCATCACATGTTCCAGCGCAGGCAACGTTTCCAAGCCTTCCACGGCGGAACTGATCGATACCGCGGGAGTCAGCACGGAATCGGCGAGGAACGCCGCGCCACCGAGCATGGCGGGAATCGCAAGCCATGCACCGTATTTGCGAATCAGCGAATACAGCGCGAAAATGCCGCCTTCGCCCTTGTTGTCGATACGCATGGCGATCAGCACGTACTTGACGGTGGTGATGAGCGTGATCGACCAGAACACCAGCGACAGCACGCCGAGCACGGCTTCGCGATCGGCGTTGGCCAAGCCGCCCTGACAGTTGAGGAAGGTCTGCATGGTATACAGCGGCGAAGTGCCGATATCGCCATATACCACGCCAAGTGCGACCACTGCCATGGAAAAGGTGATTTTGTCGGGGCCGGACTGCAGTCTGCTCCACCAGCGGCCCAGACGGCCTCTACTGGCCGCCTCATCGAGCTTGGCGGCTTCCTGCTGCTTTTCCTCGTGCTGTTTGATGAGCTCCTGGCGCTCTTCTTTGGTCAGGACCTTGTGCGAGACCTTGGGCGCCTGCGTATAGGCCGCTGCGTGGAGCAACGGTTTCTCTTCGTCTGGCTCGTTCGCCATAACGCTTCCTCCAAGTGGCGGGCCTTCCAACCCACTCCCCAAAATAACACGCAAGGCGGCACACTAGGAGCGCCGTGGGCGGTTGTCAAATCCTCAGGCCCGATTCAGCCGTCGACAATCATGTTCGACGTGTGCTCAGCACCATGGCGGCTCTCTCAAAACCCTTAGATTCCATACACTTTGCGCGTAGTCTCACGAGTGGCGCGCGCAATTTCAGCCAATGGCTTATCAAGATAGTTGGCGAGCGCCTGCAGGGTGTACGGAATCATATATGGCGCGTTGGTGCGGCCACGATAGGGCATGGGGCTCAGGTAGGGCGCGTCCGTTTCGACCATGACGTGGTCAAGGCCGACGAGTTTGACCGATTCGCGGATGCCATCATTGCCTTTGTAGCTGGATGTGCCGGAAAGGCTCAGGTACCAGCCGTTTTCACGCGCGATCTCACCCATTTCGGCGTCGCCGGAGTAGCTGTGGAATACGGTGCGTTCCGGAGCGCCATCGGCGAGCAAGGTTTCGATGACCTCCTTGTGGGAATCGCGGTCGTGGATCTGCATGGGCAGTCCCAATTCCTTGGCGAGTGCGATATGCGCGCGGAAGGCCTCGCGTTGAAGTTCCTTGGCGGCTTCGCCGGTACGAAACAGGTCCATGCCGGTTTCGCCGATGGCGACCACCTGCTTCGGGTAGGTGACGGCGAGCCGGTGCACTTCGGCCATGGCGTCATCGAAATTGACGTCATGCCACGGTTTGTATTTGAGCGGCAGTCCGTCGGGGCCAGGTACGCCGCGGTGTCCATGGAGCACGGATTCGTTGGGGTGGATGGCGATGGCCGCATGCACGACATCGGGATGTTCGCGGGCCATGTCGATGGCGGTCATGAGGTTGGGCAGTTCGCAGCCGCAGTCGATGACACCTTCCACGCCGACCGCCTGTGCTTGGGACAGCAATTCGTCGACACTGTAGACGGGCACTTCGGGTTGGCCCTTTTCTGCGGCTTCATGGCTCATGGCTCGGGAGAAGGGCACGACGGAGGCCACATGCGTGTGATTGTCGATGACGTGCGCGTCGTCGGGAAGGGGCTGTGGGGCCGGGGCCCAGCTACGGTCGCGATGGTGTTTGCTCATAGGACCCAGATTAGTCCCGCCAGCAGTCGTTGTAGTCGAGACCGGTAAGAAGTTCCACTGTGTTGCGGATCTCCGGTTTTACGTCGGTCTTGGCCCCGCCATGCTGCAGGCGGTGGATTTCCATGAGCAGCATGTTGTCGGTTTCCTTGCTGAGGCTCATGCGCTGCGATTCGACCCATCCGATGGTCATGGCGATGGCGAACCAGCCGAGCAGTATCGCGCCGATGCCGATGCGGGCTGACGCGGGTTGCGTATCGAGTCGGGAATCGAAGCCGGTGGCGGCCAGCACGAGGCCCGTGCCGATGGAGAGCAGGCCGCTGCACAGCTGGCGTACAAAGGTCTGTGCGCCAAGGAATGTGGCCGAACGATAACGTTTGGTGACGATTTGGTCCACGTCCGCTATATAGGGGAAGACCTGCCATGGCAGGTAGCCGCATAGCGATTTGAAGGAGAAGAACCAGACCGCTCCGATGATGGTGAACACCGTCCATGCGGCGCGTGACATCGTGCCTGAAAGCATCCAGCTGGCAAACATCCAGGCCACGCCGATCAGGCATCCGGCGAAGTTGATGGCGTACAGCCTGCGTGGACCGATCCTGATGATCGCCCAGCCGAAGACCGGCATAAGCGGCAGTGAGATCACGGCGCAGGTGAGCAGCATCGAGGCGAACGCGGCCGTGACGCCCCAATCGTAGATCGCGAAGAACAGGAACAGCTGGCCGAAGATGTCCATTGACACCATCACCATGACGTAAACCGTGAGATGACGCCGAAATTCCGCGATACACAGCGTGGAAGCGTATTCACGCAGCATGACGGACATGCGATGCAGCCAGACCTGCGTGACGTGACGGGCCGGACGGATAATCGGACCGGCGGCGATCGTGGCCGAGTCTCCATCGGAATCCTCATATATGCCGAACCCTGCCTGCCGTGGCGACATCTCCCACGTGGAACGCCAGCAGATGAAAACCGCCAAGGCGAACATGGAAGTGACCGCGAACGCAAATCCCATGTATCCGCCGGGATGGTCCTCCCCCACCGCCGAGAGCACGATGTCTCCAAGCAACGGGATCAACGTGCCGGACGCGGTGGAGAGGAACAGCCGTACGGTGGACAGCGTAGTGCGTTCGCTGAAATCGGCGGTCATCTCGCCGGGCAACGTGCTATACGATGTGCCGAACAGCTGCGCCAGCATGACCCACACCACGTACACCAGGCAGTACAGGAACGTCGGAAGTCCGGGAATCCACAGCAGGCAGCCCACAAGCACCGCCGGAGCCACGAAGGCGAGCACCAGGCGCCGGCGGCCGAACCGCCTGCCGATGTGGAACCGGTAGAGGTTGTCGCACAGCACGCCGAAACCGAGCGCGGCGAAAGCGCTCAGAATGGCGCTCATGCCGATCACGCTTTGCGTCAGGCCGATGTCCATGCCGCAGAAGCGATTCCAGAACAATGCCAGATAGGTGGCGACGAGCGCACCCTGCCCGCCGCCGTAAAGGTCTCCCATACCGTAGCCGATGGCCGATATGGCAGTGACCTTGCGTGGTTGATGCGATTCCTGCATGGATACCGCCCGTTGCCTATGCCGTCATTTGATGGTGATGATGCTGAACGACCAGGCGGGCGCGAGATATGCGCCGTCCGTCAGATCGACGGCGGCTTCGACCGGTTTGGTCGGCGATGCCTTGCCGATGTCGCCGGCATACGGATCGTCACCTTCCAACACCGTGGCCGTTGCGGCGGCGCTCTCAGCAGGAATGCCGAGTTCGGCGAGAATCTGACTGATGTCGAACATCGCCGGTTCGGACATCGCGTTGACGATACGCAGATAGGTCTCGCCTTCGCCCTCGTTCCGTGCGACGGTAACGGTGCGCCTCGGCTCGTCCCGGACCTCTTCCCCGCAGGCGATGGGTTCTCCATCGATGTACAGCTTCATGGACTGTCCGCGGTCGGAGATCTCGATATGCACCTGCCATGTGGTGCCTGGTCGCACCTCGTTCATGGAGACTTCGGTACCGGCGAGCGCGTAGCCGGTACCGTCGCGTACCACCTGTACGCTGTGGCCGCGGCCGAGGGAGACGATGTTGTGATTCTTGCCGTCGACGTCGCCGCTGATCAGTTGCATGCCCCAGCGGCCTTCGTAGTAGACGACGGTGGCGTCGATGGAGTAGTCGTCCGCGCTGAGATCGAGACCGGTGTCGATGCGGCGGGCGTCGTAGTGTACGTCGCCGAGTTCGATCCGCTTGCCGGAGGCCGTGGTGACGGTCAGATCCTTCAGATCGGCTTTGGCGTTGCCGTCGATGAGTAGCCTCACCGTGTTCGGCAGGTCACGGCGTAGCGTGGTGGGTCCTTCGACCGCGACCGGCCATGCCGTGTCGGCCGTGGTGGTGGCGTACATCCGCTGCACCCAGTAGCTGTATGGCAGGTAGACGCGTTCGTTGTCGAAGTAGATCAGGTCCGGATTCCAGCTGTGATGTCCGTTTTTGGCGAACAGCGGGGCGTAGGAGGACATGACCACCGCGTCGCCGTTCAATTCCATGCGTCCCATGAATGCCGCCTCGGACAGTCCGTTGATCAGCTGTGTGTTCCAGGATCCGTATTCTCCGAGATAGATTTTCGGGCCTTTGCGGTCCGCGTCGTCGTAATGGTCGAGGTTGTGGAACCACCAGCTGGATGACTGGTAGGAGTGTTCGTCGACGATCGGTACGCCGGCCTCGCGCGCGTACTTCCAGCCTTCCTCATAGTCCTGACCGCTTGGGGCCGGCCCGACGGTGCCAACGACGACGATGTCGGGATATGCGGCCTTGATCGCGTCGAAGATCTGCTGGAAACGATTCTTGAACACCGGGTCGATGAGGTCTTCGTTGCCGATGCCGAGGTATTCGAGGCCGAATGGCTCGGGATGTCCCATGGCGGCGCGCTTTGCGCCCCATTCGGTGGTGACGTCGCCGTTGCAGAATTCGATGAGGTGCAGCACTTCATCGATGTAGGACGGCATGTCTTTCTGCGCGATCGGTACCGGTCCTTGGCTGGTGTTCTGGCAGCTCACGCCGGCGGGCAGTACCGGCAACGGCTTTGCGCCGATGGTTTCGCACAGGCACAGGTATTCGTAGTAGCCGATGCGGAATGACTGGTGGTAGCCCCATAGGTTGAAGTTATGCGGGCGATGCTCCACTTCGCCGATGGTGCGGTCCCAGTGGTACATGTTGTCCATGCCGAGACCGTGCGTGATGCAACCGCCCGGGAATCTCATGAATCGCGGATGCAGGTCGGCGAGCGCCTCCACCAGGTCGGGGCGGAAGTGTTTGAGACCCTGGTAGGTGGTGCGTGGTTCGAGCGTGACGAAGTCAAGGTCGATGGTGCCCGGTTGGGTGAATGTCAGGCGTAGCGTGCCCTGCGTGGCGGCTCCCGAGGCGACGAGGGACGTTTCGATCCTGTTCCAGACGGTGTTGTCGATGGTGACGGAAGTTTCAGCGAGCACGTTGCCGTCATCGCCAAGCAGAGCGATGGTGACGGGCATGGAGGCGCCAGCTTCGACGCGCATCCAGGCAGAGCAGTCATAGGTTTCGCCGGTGCGGAAGACCATGCCGTCCCAGCCGACGTTTTCCAACGCAACGGGTGCCTGCTCAACTTCGATTGAGGCGTAATGCGGGTTTTCGCATGCCACCGGATCGTCGGCCAGTACGTCGAAGGCGGCGAATGAGCCTTCCGGCACGACTTTGCGCCAGAAACTGTAGTTGCTCCAGTCGGCGGCATCGGCGCGATTGTATTCGAACGCGCCATTCTGTACGAGGTCGGCGTTCAGGCCGCCGTCGCCGGAGTAGCTGATGTCTTCGAAGAAAATGCCCCACAGGTCGGTGCTGATGTTGCGTACGCCTGCCTTGTTCAGGATTGCGGTGAGCTTGTCCATGTTCTTGTTCCTTTTCTCAGAGGGGACGGATGGCGAACCAGAGTGCGCCGTGGGCAGGGATGGTCCCGCGGATCACGCGGTCTTCCCCCTCGCCTTCGATGCGTATGTCGGATGGGGTTCCGGGAGCGTCTGCCCACAGGTCGGCAAGTGTCCAGTCGCGATTCCGGTCGGCGATGCCGACGAAGCTTTGCAGTTGGATGTTGCCTTTGAGCTCATAGGGTTCGTCGCCGGTCCAGGAGATCGCTCCATAATGGCTGCCCGGATGTGCGCAAGGCGTGCCGTCGGCCCATTTGACCGCGTCGGCGGTCCATACGATGAGGTCGCCGATATAGCTGTCTTCGACGTTCCATTCGGAAAACAGCCGTTCGCGCACAATCTCACGGTTGTTGGCGGAACCGGCCGTCACTTCACGCAATGCGGGATTGGTGAGCAGTGCAATCGTGTCATCATCGCTGGTAGGCAGATCGCCGCCGACCATCAATGGCGAACGGCCCATGCACCACAATGTCAGCAGCGTCTTCTGCTCATCGAGCGTCAGCCGTGACTGCCGGTCGTCGCCGCGTTCGGCACGCAATCCGATATGACCGAGCGGCAGCATGTCGGCATCGGCCCAATGGCCGGTCCGTTGCAGCGGTGCCCAACGTGCCAGGCGAGGGAATTGCTGGAAAATGTCTTCCCACCGATCCCACAGATCGTCGGAAATGCGCCACATCTGCGCAACGTCTCGCAGAAAATCGACATGCGTGCTGGCCACCCAGCCGCCCGGCGACAGCGAGAGCGTGATCCGGCGACCATACCGCTTTTCCGCCTTCGCGATGGCATTATGGTAGGCCTCGATCTCTTCTGGGAAGAATGGCGTCTGCATGTCATCGACCTTCAGAAAATCCAAGCCCCATGAGGCGAACAGGTCGACTTGCGCGTCATACCAAGCCTGAGCGCCGGCATCACCACGCTTCAGACCGTAGTTGTCGTGATTCCACACGCAGTTGTGCTCAGTGTCGGCGACATCCCGCGCGGTGAGATCGGTGTCTTTCACCGGCAGATTTTCGTGTACGGCCTGACGCGGAATGCCTCGCATCACATGCACGCCGAGTTTCAGACCAAGCTCATGCACCGCATCGGCGAGCGGGCCGAACCCTTTGCCTTCGGCGGAGCTTGGAAAACGACGTTCGTCGGGCAACTGCCGGCCGTATTCATCGATGCATAGTGGCGTACCGTCGGAATATCCGTGGGCGTGGGCGTTGGGATCGAACCAACCGGCGTCGATTACCAGCGTGTCCCAGCCGGCGGCCTTCAGATGTTCCGCCATGAATCGCGCGTTGGCGAGCACCTCGTCTTCGGTGATCGTGGTGCCATAGGAATCCCAGCTGTTCCAGCCCATTGGTGGTCGCCAGGCCTTCAGCGATGTGTCAGGCAGTGTCGTCATCGAGCCGCTCCTTTGTTTGTCCGATCTGTGCGATCGCTCGGCATACGTTCCGTATTCCATGGTCGCAATCGTCGGTCCTTCCCGACAATCACTATATGTAACGGTACATATTCTAATAAGGTTTCAGCATCGCACAACTTGCGCAACCATTCGGTGAGTCTGCTGATTTTTCATCATTTTTCAGATAAGAAACTCCGATTTTACAGCAACGAAAATATATAATATCGTTACATATAATCAGTAGTTCATTCATCGAGGAGGCCATCTATGGCAGCCAGCAAGCCGACGCTACGCGACGTAGCCGCCGCGGCCGGGGTCTCCCCCATGACCGCCTCGAATGCGCTGCGCGGCAAAACGGGCGTCAAGGAATCGACACGGGCTAGAGTGCTCGCTGCGGCGAAAAAGCTGGATTACCGCATCAATCTGACCGCCAGCATGCTGAAATCCGGCCGCAGCAACATCATCCACGTCATCGTCAACGAATTCGACTCACCGTTCTATTCGAAACTCACGCAGGCACTGAGCAACGAAATCGTGGCACGCGGGCTCACGCCGTTCATCGAACAGACGCGCTATTCCGCCGACGCCGCCGCGCACGCGCTGACCAGCAATCCGTTCTCCGGACAATTATTCGACGGTGAGATCCTGCATGCCACCGGCCTAGGTACGAATCTGCCACTCGCCAAGCTGAACGGCGGCAGGCCGTTCGTACTGGTGGACGCCTGCGAGGAGACACCGACCGTCGATGCCGTGAACTTTCCCAACGAGGAGGCCGAACGCGCGGCGGCCCAGCATCTGATCGACCATGGATGCCGCAAAATCGCAATCGTGGGCCATGCCTTTACCAAACGCGCCGACCTGGCCCACGCGCAGAACGCGTTTCTGCTGCGTCTCCGCGGCGCGTGCAACGCACTGCTGGACGCAGGATTGCCATATGACGAAACCACCGTTTTCGAAGCGGGCAGCGCCGAAGACGGCATCGCCGCAGGGCATGCGATTGCGCAGCAGATTCTGGCGACGCGCGGAAACGCCGACGTCGGAGAAGGGGCCGACCCGCCATTCGACGGCGTATGCTGCGCGAATGATTTCGCCGCGTTCGGCGTAATCCGGGGTCTTGCCGATCATGGCGTCCGCGTACCGCAAGACGTGCAGGTGATCGGATTCGACGGCGTGACCAGCGGATCGTACGCCACGCCTTCGCTGAGCACCATCGAGGTGGATCTCAATCAGCTTGCCAAGTTCGCGCTTGACATGATCGCCGAACGCGTCGAACGCCGAGGAGAAGAGGACGCCGAGCCGTTACCGCCAAGCCGAGCCACAATCGGATACCAACTGGTGGAACGCGAATCCACCGCGCCTCACCTCCTCTAAACACCTTCCCCTGATCCTCGAGCCATCTTCCCCTGACGGGGAAGGCCACAGACAAAGGAACACCCATGAACACCACCACAGAAGCCTACATTTTCATGCATTTCATCGGCGACGAGAAAACGCCGACCGATGAACAGCTGTATTTCGCGCTGAGTCGCGACGGCGTGCACTGGCAGGATCTTCGCCCCGCCGGCAAACCGGCATTGCAATGGCTGAACGGCGAACAGGGTGTGCGCGACCCGCACATCACACGCGACCCGCGCGGTGGGTTCCATATCGTGGCCACCGATCTGAGCATCTATTATCGCGGCGGCTGGGGGCCGAACGACGGCGCGACCACGAACGGCTCGACCGGTCTGGTGATCTGGGACTCCCCCGATCTTGTGCACTGGAGCGAACCGCGCCTAGTGGATGTCGCCTCCAAGATTCCGGGGGCCGGCATGGCTTGGGCACCGGAAGCCAATTGGGATCCGGTTCGCGAACAGTGGATCGTGTTCTGGTCCACCCAATGCAACATCGAGGAACCAGACAATCCGCTGGCTAACGAGTTGGGCGACCCGACGAACGTGTATTACGCGACCACGCGCGATTTCGTCACGTTTTCCGATCCGGTCAAATGGATCGACCGCAAGAACGTCATCATCGACTCGACCATGCTGCTCGACGATGATGGCTGGTGGTATCGCGCATCCAAGGATTCGGAAATCACCATCGAACGCACGCGCAACCCGTACGCGGTAACCTACGAGGTGTTGCGCACCGACGATCCGAATGAATGGTCATATGTGGGCACGCTCACCGACATCTTCGGCAATGGGCGTTACTCCATGCACTATCTGGAAGGTCCGGAACTGTTCCGCTACAACGATGCGGACATACATGAAGTGGCCGGAAGGAACATGCCGTTCGGCCTGATGTGCGATCAGTACGCGGAAGCCAAGGGTTATCTGTCGTTCCGCACCGCTTCGCTCGCCTCGCACGATCCCGCCGATTGGCAGCGTGCCGACGACATCTCTTTTGGCGCCCCTGAGACGCGTCCTTGGAAT
>OAWM01000790.1_pt1 | contig 16210 bp, 9 predicted proteins | sample 1495501 | NCBI WGS metagenome assembly OAWM01 (sample SAMEA2580210, study PRJEB22360) | human gut metagenome | biome: human gut; feature: human-associated habitat; material: faeces | place: Denmark | collected 2008/2010 | reverse complement strand
CCAACCGCAATATTCCAACGACCCCGTAGTGCGTTACGGCTATCTGCGCGGAGAAGAGACCTACGGCTACGTGACTTCCATCCGTGAACGTTGGCTACGTTACCGTGCTGCCGTCCATGGTGGCACGACCGGTGCCGCGCCTGCCCCGTCACGCAAGAATTCGCGCGGAGGATTCAAAAGCAAAGTACTGAGTGCCGAAGAAGTGGAAGCCAAGTCCAAACAGAATACGCCATAACCCATGACGGAAGAGATTCAGGACATATTCGATGAAATCAGAAACATCATGCAGCCGGACATGGACTGTACCGCACGTTACCATGCCCTCGACGCGCTGTTGCTCCGTGCGCTGAAAGACCGGACCCGCCACAGTCCGGTGGATTTCACCCACACAGCCGCACGCCTATATTGGCTCTGCAAACAAACCGGCCATCCGTCCCACCCGTTGGAAGTGTTCCGTGCGCGGGCCGGACGAATACAAAAAGGGCTTTTCCTGCCCGACGGAGAGGATGAAGCCTACGACTTAAAAGCGGTCTGCGAAGGATTGGCCGCTTTTTACCAAACCCATGTTCCGGAAGACGTGCAAAAACGCCTGCCCCGCCATTGGCGACCCGCTCCCGCACCTGCCGAAAAAGTACCGCAGGCCAAACGTATCCGGATAACGGTGCACCGGTGGGACGAGCATTTCATTTATGGAAAAGACCACACGCATCCCACGGAACAACTGTTGAAAGTGGAATATGCCGACGAAACCGACCGCACGTTCGCCGACTTGAAAGAACAACTGTACGAAGGGGCGCAGCTCAATCTCTTATCGGTCAAAGCCATAAAGGCGGAAGGCGCATATCCTTATGTCCTAAAACCCGAGATGTTGGTTCTCGACCCGGATTTCCTGATTGACATCACAGCCTTGTGCGCCTGCATCAGACCGTACGGGTATTCGGCTTACACCCACTTGTTGAACAAATTCGCTCCTCCGGCACGCTCTGCGGCCATACAGTTGGGAAATGCGGCCAACCAGTTTCTGGACGACTGCGTGAATGAAAATCGCGATTTAGAGAGAGAAGAAACAAGCGAAAACGAAGTTTTCAGGCTTGGCTCTGCCGAACGTGAGCGATTTATCCAAAATCGCGATTTAAAGAGAGCAGACCGGGCTTGCCCGGAGTCTGCCGGGCGTGAGCGATTTACCCAAAATGCAGACGGGACGGCAGAAGCGGAACTCTACCTGCGTTCCATGCAGAATTCCTTCCGGATCTCCCCTCTTGCCTGGTCCACCTTGCCGGACATCGACCGCGATTTCTTCAACCGCTGCGAAATGCAATTCCACCACATCCGGCAAACCGTACGCAACAGTTTCAGTGCCGCAGGCATCGACATCCGGAAAACGGAAGTGGAACTGGAGCCGTCTTTCCTTTGCGAAGCCCTCGGGTTGCAAGGACGTATGGACCTGCTCACCCGAAACGCCGACAAGTTAGTGGAACTGAAAAGCGGAAAAGCGGACGAATATCCCTACCGTAGCCCGAAGGACGAACACCGCCTGCAAATGGCCCTGTACAAAGAAATCCTGTATTATAACCTGGACCGCAGGCATGAACAGGTACAGTCTTACCTCTTCTATTCACGCTATCCCGGGCTTTATTCCGCCGACTTGCCGCGCAGCCATATCCGCCGCGCCATGGCCCTGCGGAATGCCATCCTGCACATAGAGCACCGCCTGAGAAGGGGGGAATCCCGTGCGTTGATAGACGAGCTGACGGAAGAACGGCTCAACGTGAACGGACGGGGCGATCGGCTCTACACTCGTTACCTGCGCCCCCGCATGATGGAAATACTGACACCACTTCATGGCATGAGGGGCGCGGAAGCCGATTATTTCCATCGCTTCCTGACGTTTACCGCCCGCGAACAATTCCGCGCCAAAGTCGGGGACGACCGGGCGGACTCGCCGGGCGGGTTCTCCGAAACATGGTGCTGCGACACACTGACCAAACAACAGAACGGAAACATCCTGACCGGACTGAAACTGCATCCCGTCCCCGACGAGGAAGGTGCCATCGTGCGGCTGGATTTGAAACTTCCGGAATACGGCGAAGACTTCCTCCCGAACTTCCGGCAGGGCGACATGGTAATGCTCTACGAACGGAACCACGAAGGGGACAACGTGACGAACAAACAGTTCTTCCGTTGTACCATAGAGGAAATCCATCCTGAACACATGCTGCTGAAACTATCTTACAAGCAGCGGAATGCCGGAGTATTCCACCCCGACAGCCTTTATGCCATAGAGCCGGGTTACATGGACGCCACATTCAACCAAGCCTACTCGGGACTGTTCAGCCTGCTCACCGCCCCACGGGAACGGAAAGAGCTGCTGTTGGGCATACGGCCACCGGCCACCGATCCGTCCGTAAGGCTCCACCGGCATTACCTGAATGAAGAAATAGACCGTATCGTCCTGAAAGCCAAACAGGCCCGGGATTACTTCCTGCTTGTCGGACCGCCGGGGACAGGAAAGACGTCGGTAGCCTTGAAATCCATGGTGGAAGAGTTCTTGTCGGATTCTCCGCAAAAGACCCTCCTGCTCATGGCTTATACCAACCGGGCTGTGGATGAAATCTGCCATACGCTGTCTGCCATCAACCCTGCTCCGGAATATATCCGCATCGGTCAGGAACTGAACTGCGCCCCGGACTTCCGGCCACGGCTCATGAAGCACGTCATCGGGGATGCCACCTCCCGAAAAGAAATCTACGAGAAGTTGGCGCCCGTCAGGGTGTTTGCCGGCACCATCAGCAGCCTATGCAGCCAGACAGAGCTATTCAGCCTGAAAGTCATCGACGTGGCTATCATCGACGAAGCCTCACAAGTGCTCGAGCCCCAACTGCTCCCCCTGCTATGCGCCACTACTGCGGTGAACCGGGGAGACTATAACCTGAACCGTCTGGCCATCGGGAAGTTCATCCTCATCGGCGACCACAAGCAACTGCCCGCCGTCGTGAGCCAACCCCGGGAAATGTCACGGGTGACCGAGGATAGCCTGCAAGCCATCGGGCTGACCGACTGCCGTAACTCCCTGTTTGAACGCCTGCACCGGCTGAGCAGCCTGCAAGGCACGAAAAACATCGTGGAAATGCTTCATCGCCAAGGACGCATGCATCCGTCCATCTGCGAATTTGTCAACCGTAATTATTATAACGGCGGACTGGATGCCGTTCCCCTCCCCCATCAACAGGAACCACTGGCATTCGGCACCCGTCCGGACGATGACCGATGGACCGCCTTCGTGGCCGGTACACGTATGGCATTTATTTCCGTACAAGCCGACGAAGCAGAATATTACACGAAAATCGAGAGTAAGCAAGAGCAGACCAAGCTTGCCCAAGGTCTGCCGAACGTGGGCGATTCATCCAAAAGCAACAAGCGGGAAGCCGAGACTGTGGCACGTCTGATACATACCCTTTGCCAACTGTACAGCCGCTCGGGCATACCCTTCAGTCCCTGTAAGCAAATCGGAATCATCGTCCCCTTCCGCGCACAAATCGCCATGATACGCAAAGCCTTGGCTGAACGGCACATTCCCGACACGGCCGACATCACCATCGACACGGTGGAACGTTATCAGGGCAGCCAACGCGACATCATCATATTCAGCACCACCGTCAGCCGTCCGTACCAGCTCTCCATCTTGTCCGAACCGGTCATGACAGACGGTCGGGAAATAGACCGCAAGCTCAACGTGGCCCTCACCCGGGCACGCAAGCAATTTTTCATGACCGGAAACGAAACGCTGCTCCGGAATTGCACGGCCTACCGGAAGTTTCTGGATTTCTTAAGCAAAGAGCAAATCCTACGTCTGTAAAAACCTCCAATTACAAAATGGCAAAAAGTCAATTCCGATGGTGCGTGACTCGTTTATTCGTCCCCCACTTGGATGTCCGCCGTAAATACGCGATTCTCGCACCGTCGGGAAAAGGCAAGATGAAAGCCGGAAATGTATTCCGTTATCATAATGAAAACCATAAGGCGCGTTCTGCGCAGCCCCCAAAGAATGGCGTAACCAGTAAGGCGTTCCAGCTTACCAAAAGACACTCCGAACCCACAGGCTTTTCCTTTCCAAATAGAGAAAATAATGGCATCCGCAGCAGGTTGAGCCACGGTTTTAAGGCACTTGTTCCACCGATAAGCGCATGACTTCCGACCGTCACGAGGAGAAAAAAAATGTTTTCTCAGCCGAACGATTTTTCATTCTGCTCCAAACGATTCATGTCTTTGGTGAATAAACATAAAAAAATGCCTTGAAACCTTAAAAAAGTATTCCTAAAAAGCCTCTTCCATACATGTTTCAGGCTTTTGACACAACTCCGGCCAATGGGAAGAAAGCCTTTTCCCTTTCCATTTGCATGCCGGAAAGCGGAAAGAGTGCACATATTGTCAAGAATGGGACTTCCGGTTCCATTCACCCCGCCTTATACCGGTATATCCCGTCCACCCCCAGACGCACCGCCCTGAACGCCCTTTGCAAATGACTGCCCACAGAACGTTCGGACACACTGAGCCTGTCGGCAATGGAAGCATACGACATACCCCTGTAAAAATACAAAATATATGCCTGACGGCGTTTCTCGGACAACTGTTTCACCATCTTCCTATGCGCCACGCGAAGCTCCTTGTAATAATAATCTTCTTCTACCGTACTGCGGCCCTCCTCCTCACAGCAGGTGTATATGTCCATCTTGTCTTTTTTCATATAACGGCGGCGCAGATAGTCTATCACGGTGTTCCGCATAACCGTATAGACTAAATTGTGAAGCGTTTCCTTGCGTACCCCTTCCCTGCATCTCCATATATTTTCAAATACGTCCTGAGTCAGATCCTCCGCCTCTTCACGGTCGGAAACCCGAGACAAGATATAACCTCTCACCCGCCTCCGGTAATGTATATAACATGCTGAGAATTGACTTTCCGTGAATATTTCCATGATATTGGGTTCTTTAGTTTTCTAATCGCAAAATTAAGCCACCTTACCCAAAGAGGATAGGGCAATTTTCGACAAAACGTATGTCATTTTTTCCCATTTCATATTTTTTGCAGAAAAAACAGGCATGGAAAAGAGCCTATGCCTGCGTTCCATGCCTGCCATTCCTCAATATACCATTCTCAATTCTCCACCATCGGCAAATACCAGTTTTTGCGGTCTTTCAATTTGTTGTAGAGCGTCTGGTCCGGCATATCCGGATTATTACGCCGTGCCACACGGGAAGCCAGAAAATCTTCTCCGCGACGGAACGCAAAGCGCATCAAGTCATAGAAACGGTTGCCTTCGTAGGCCGTCTCCAAAGCCATTTCGTCGCAAATCATATCCTCCACTTTCTGAATGCTGTCCTGAAGCGAAGCCATGGTGGGTAACGAGTAATGCAACGTGTCCATCTCCGCGTTACCACAACCGCGTGCATGCAAACCAATATTATCCTTGTTGTCATACATGTCGTAAAACGTATAACCGGACTGCATCAGACGGCGATATTCCCCATTGGCATCATATTGTATCAAATTGCCACGGCTCAAACCATACTTCAACGCATGGAAAGCCGTCAACGGATAACCCGCACGGTTGATGGCCTCGGCCAGACGAAGGTATACCGCTCCCGTACGATAGGTGGTCACATGCGGCCAAGAAGAGGAATACTTATTGATGCTCAACCCGTATCCCTCCTGATAATCCCGGTTGAAACGCAAATCGCCCATGAAATATTGCGGTGTGCCCGGTACTGTGATATATGAATAATACTGAGGATTTTCCTTTGTCCCGTAATATAAGGTATCCTTTGCCAAACCCGTAAAACGAGACATATACTCACTTTCACCCGATTCTGATTCTTCTGTATACATCACGTAACAATAATAAGACTCATCCACTAATTTCTGAAGAGCATCAGACCCCATGAAAGACCTAAACGATTGCCGCAAACTTCCCAATTTTCCATATTGAGAATTGCCTGCAAATGGAACGAGGCTAATACTTTCATTATAATTGTTTCCGAGAAAAACGGAACTCCAACGATCCACAATTTGGGCACCATCCATATCCACAGTCCGATAAGCCACCTTTACATCAGGACTTACAAATCGTTTTTCAGACAATAAATAATCACGATATTCTTGTGCAGCCTTAGCAAAATCAGATTTATTACCATCCAATGAACCACGCCATAAATAAAGGTCACCTCTCAGTAAACGAATTGGAAGAAAAAAATCACTACTATTTACTGAACTACTCTGATCATAAGTGAAGTTCCCATAATTGGGAAACGGCACATCAACGTAAGGAAGCAAATCATCAATGAAATAAGAACAAATCTCACCCAATCCCTTCCGCTTGGAAGGATCATTCATCACTTGCTCTATTTCAGAATAAGACAGCAAAGGCTGAGTATAGAACGGGACTTCGCCATAAAGCAAGGCCAATTGCAAGTAAGCCCACGCCCGGTAGGCACTCACGGCTGCATATTCCTTCAGGAACACTTTCTGCCCGCGACGCTCCATCTCGGCATCCGCACGTTCCAAATAGAAATTGCAATTATTCACAATGGCATAGTAATCCCGATAACGGTTGAAAGTCGCATTTTCCAAATTCTCAAAACGAGTCAAATCCACCCAAGCACTACTTGTACCGACAAAAGGATCAGGCTTTACCAAATCTCCTCTCAATTCCCCTAAAAGCACTCCTTTTTCGACCACGTCTTGAACCTTGTCCAATATACCCAACATAGAGAACACGGTATCGCCCGGTTGAGAAAAGTCATGGTCTTCTTCAAACATCACCGTAGTAGTATCCACTTCACAAGCCGTGAAAGATACCGTAGCCGCCATCCAAATGGCGGTCAACTTTAATATGTTTTTTAACATCTTCATATCCTTGTTAAAGATTTATTTTAACACCTAAAACGAAACTGCGCCCGTGCCCTAACAAACCACGGTCAATCCCCTGATAAATCGGATTGCCTGAAATGGAAAGTTCTGGATCGCTACCCAAATATTTTGTACACGTAAATAGATTATTTGCAGCTCCCCAAACTGTAATCCCTTGTAGAAACGTCAAGTTGAAAGGGAAACGATAACTCAAACTTAAAGTCTTGAGTTTCAAGTAAGAGCCATCCTCAATCCAACGATCAGAAAAACGTGCGTTTCCCATCCTATCACCGTATTCCACACGGGGGATTGAAGTCAGCTGCCCCTCTGAAGTCCAACGATTCAACATAGCTGTGGTCTGATTATAATAAGAATTTCCGCTTTCCAATACGGCACGTTGATAATTGTAAATGTCATTCCCCAATGAATAACTGAAAAAGGCATCCAATGTCCAATTTTTGTAATGCAGGCTAGTCCCGAAATTACCGAAAACATCCGGATTGGGGTTGCCGATTACATCTTTGTCCTTATTATCAATCACCCCATCAGCTACCAAATCGGAGAAATGCACATCACCTGCACGGAAAGCACTTCCATTTTCACTTCCATTACGTAAATCTGTTTTAGCAGCTTCTTCTGAAGTGGCAAACACCCCTTGTGTCTTGTAACCATAAAACAAACCGATTGGGTTTCCGACTTTAGTCATGACCTCACCGCCATAAACCGAAGTATAAATCGTCTTATCGTTATCTGGCAACGCAGTCACCTCATTCTTGTAATGGCCGACACTTGCAGAAATTTCCCATGAGAAATCCTTTAATGCCATGACTTTAGCCACTGCCGCAACATCAAAGCCCTGGTTTTCCATCTTACCCTCATTACTCCAATAATTACGCAATCCGCTCACCCCTCCCAATGTCTTATAAGCTAACATATTGTTCACATAAGACTTATAATAATTGAATCCAAGCGACAAACGGTCATGCCAAACGGACATATCCAAACCTACAGAAATCCGCGTGACAGTCTCCCATTTTAGTTTATCATTACCGATATTGGCCAAGGCCAAACCCGACGTATGATTCAAGAATGCACTTGGAGCAAAATAAGACCGGGAGGCAAAGCAATCAATATTATCATTGCCCGATTGGTCGATGCCGACATTCAGTTTCAAATAGTCAATACCTTTCACGTTTTGAAAGAAAGGTTCGGCGGAAACCACCCAAGCCGCCTGTAAGGACGGGAATACTCCCCAGACATAATCGCCCAGTTTCATTCCCCCTGTGGCATTCTTACCGAAACGCGTAGATGTCTCCGCAGTCAACGTTCCCTGCAAAAAATACTTATCCGCATAATTCCAATCCGCATTCACATACACAGCCGTGGATTTCCATTCTTCAATAATACCGTCTACCTTACGGTTTTTCATTTCATTGGAAATATTCGGCAATTTATCACCCGCACTGTTATCTGCACGAATAGCATCTGAATTAAATGAATCGCTTAAATAACGGAAACCTCCAAAAAGATGAATCACATGTCCACCATAACGGCACGACCAATCAATTCTGGTGTCGCTCGCCACGGACAATTGCTTACTAGAATAAGCCCTTGCCCTGTTAACAGTCATATCGTCACCACTCTCTGTAAAAGTTGGTACCCCTTCATCCGGGATAAACGAACGTTCCGTAACATTATTCAACACATAACTTACCTTTTCAGACAGTGTCAAGTTTCGATTGATTTTCCATTTCGGCATGGCACTCAATGAAAACAAAGTATACTCCAACCGGTTTTTATTACTTGCGTCGCCATTTTCCAATATGGACAAGGGATTGGACAAGTTAAAACAATCGTAGTCTGCCATGGATGCCGTAAATCTGCCATATTGGTCAGGATTGTATGCAGCCAATACAGGTGATTTAATAAGGCTCAACATTCCCGGAGACAACATCTGCCCATTGCCCATTCCATCATCCCGTAAATTCCGGGTCGTATTGGAATAAGCCACATCTAAACTGCAATCCAAATTCTTCATAAACTTCACATCTGTATTGAAACGCATATTCAACCGTGAGAAATCATTGTATTTCAATGTACTTTGCGCATTAGCATAGCCTATGGAGAGATTGTAATTAGCCACATCGTCACCACCTTGCACGTTTACACCGTAATTTTGTGTGAAAGCTTCATGATAAACATAATCCTTCCAGTCCGTATCGTTATGGTACATGGCGTACTTTTGCTTGTCCGTTGTAAAATCATCCAAAAAATCCGGAGTTTCCGTCACGTTCCCCATCACATCCGTTGCATACAAACGATATTGCCCGGCATTCATCATTGAAGGCAATTTCGGTAACAATTCAACCGCTCCATAGATATCTACATCAATCCGTGTAGCCATACTCTTTGCACGTTTTGTCTCAATCATCACAACACCATTGGCACCTTTCGCCCCATATAATGCAGTGGCGTTTTTCAACACTGTAACTTTCTCAATGTCATTGACACTGATAGCCGAAAGCACGTTATTGACATAACCTTCATGCATTAACGAACGTCCGTTTTGAGTATCAAGAATCACACCGTCCACCACAAACAGAGGTTGCCCGCCTCCATTCAACGAATTATATCCTCCAATAAACATGTTCGCCCCTTGGGCGGGATTACCCGAACGAAGCAACACACGCAAATCAGCACCAAGTTTTTTTGCCATTTCATCTTCAACGGTCAAAGACGAATTTGCAGAAAAATCCCCGACACTGCTCTTATTCGTCACCCTCACTTCATTGGCATAACCATTGGAAAAATGTTCCGAATACATCCTCACTACCAATTCTTTTCCTTTTCCGGCCAAATGTACCCTGGCCAAAGCATAAGTAGGAGTACGCACCAACAATTGATTGGCATACAACGGCACTTTTATTTCAAAGGCACCCTGTTCGTCGGAAATGGAACTGAACCGGTCGTCTCCGGCCACTTGTATGATGCCGCCCTGTACCGGCCCGCCCGTGGCTGCATCGACCAATGCCCCCTTATAAACCACCGTGGGTATCTTATTCATTTCCCTCTGCACTACAATCTGAAGCGAATCAGTTTCTCCTCCTGCGGCCGATAACGTGGAATCTGCCACCCCTTCCGCATCCACCTGTCCATAGGTCGTTTGCAGGCTGCCTGCCAAGGCCATACAAAAACATATACTATATAGATTCTTATTCTTCATCACTTAAATCTCCATCAATTGAGGGTTTCAACAATATGCAATCAATATATAAATCACGTGTATAATCCGACTCACTACGTTTAGGCGTGCTGACGATTTTCAAAGAGATTTTGGCATCTTCCATAGAAACACGATCGGGGAAATAATCACAATAAGCAAACTGATGCCCTCGCGCCACCCATATCGTATCAACCTTGTCGCCTGGTATTTCAATCCCTTCCACTTCCAACTTTTCCTTCGTGTATTTATCATTCAATTCTACATCAACACGTCCTTTTTTCGTATCAATGGAAGAAGACCAACCGTTACGCGTCAGATTCATCGGAACAAATACAATCCCTATGTCATAAGCGCAAGACAGCACGTTCGGGATTGCATAAGTGACGGTGGCACCCCGCAACATGTTCGTAGAAGTAAACTTCATGTAGTAGCTTGATGACACACCGGTATTTGCAGCGGCAACAAACACCGGACGATCCTTATTTTCATCGTAATAATTAGCCGTAAGCAGATACTCACCGATATTCTCGGCTTCAACAACAATGTCGCTGTTTAAGACCTGATAGGGGCTTAAATTCACATCGGCCGCTTTCAATATTTGTCCATTGCTACAACCAATGGCTTCGGTCCCTTCAAACAAGCCCCCGGCATCTTGTGGACGATAGAACAATTTTCCGGACGTACTTTCCCAATAATCGGATGTCGAAGACTGACTACGGGTTTCAAATACCAAAGCATCCAATATGCTGCGGCACGCATACTTGTCTGCCAATTCCGGTTCTTCGTCTTCCGAATAATGATAAAAGCCCTTAAACTTATCCACCAACCGGTCCCAACAATCATTCACGGGAACCAACATCGTATAATCCCGCTGCTCGTCATTCAAGTAGCCAATCTGCCCCCACAATTCATTTGTCAAGACAAACACGGAATCCGTATACACCTGTTCCCCATTCACCACACCGCCCGGTGTACTCAATTCAGGCACAAACTCCAATTTATTAAAGCTATACAAATAATCGGTAATATTAGAAAAATCAGCATCCTGTCTCAAATAAGACCAAACATTGTTATTGTAAACCGCCTGGCAATCTAATATATGCAAATCTCCATTACTGCATTCAATATTAAAAGATTTGGCCGGCGAGCCATTGAAATGAAGCACGCCTCCTTCTGACACAAAAGGCATGGGCTTCCCGTTCAACACCTTTATGGTATCGTTCACAACGGAGGATGCCGCAATAACCCCACGGGCGATATGGTTTTTAACCACTTGCTCCATCACTTCGTCCGGAGTCATGTCCTCACCGGTCACCAATGTCGTGTCTATGCTGCCGGATGGTGCCCAAACCGTATAGCGTTGGCCCGAATCCAAGAACTTGTCGTAACCGTATCCTTTAAGCAATTTTGCAAAATCCGACAACTCCGGACGGGCAGTAATTTCCTGCCACAAAGTCCTTGTAGGACGGGGCAGACCATCATAATGTGCATCCCAATCGTCCGAACAAGACAAGACCAATCCGGAAACCAATACAGCCATGCAACAAATAGTTGCCTTGGCATATCTTTTAGAACCTTTCATAATCTTCTGCTTTTAATTTAATTTCTATCTTCTGGTATGGCACCATTATACACACTTTTCGGTACAATTTCGATAAAATCGATATTCAACATAGGTTCCGTGCGCTCATCAACCTTACGGAAACGCAAATAAAAGGGCTTCTCTTCCAAGGTCTGGGTAGTCACGACATGCCGCAAATACCACCAATCATTGACCAATTTTGCACGCAATGACACCCGGTCATTGTCAACCCGATACACGCAAGCAGGCCCCTTCATGTACCCCAAGTTACGCATAGCCTTATCATTTTCTGTAATCGTTGTCAAGCCCGTTACATTATTCGACATATCATTATGAATGTCATCAAATAAAGCATTGTCAGTTATCATGCTCACTTTGGCAGAACTTCCTATAAGACCCAAGTTCAAAGGAATTCCAGTGGGTTGCATGTGACTCAGGTTCTGCCCAAAATAGATTTGTGCTATCCCCATGAAGATGTTACATACATATCCTATGCGTATTTCATACTGTCCTGCAGGAACGGCCGGCAAACGGAGGGTCACATCATATTCCCCCGCAAAATTCATATTATCCGTACGGAATGCCGCCAAATCATAGTGTGCTCCCGTTCCGGTTCCCTGAGCCTGAGGCCAACGGTTATATTTGCAATCGCATTGGCTGTCATAACGCACATCATCGAAATACCCTTCCGGGAAATGCCACCACAACATATCTCCGTCCGGATCCAGACGGATGTCATTGTTCACCAATTCAGGAAACAAGATGCCCGTATCAATACGGATTCGTTCACTACGAAGCATTTTCACGACATTTTCATTATAAGAAAGGATGCTGCCCAGAAATTGGAAATTGCCATTTACAGTTGAAGAACCTCCGGAAGGAAGGACTTCCACACCATCCATCCTGTTGTCAGCCCTATTCACATCGTCACAGCGATTCAAATATATCCCGTCTCCCAAAAGAGAAACTTTTTGCGCACGCAACAAATTACCGGCCATGGTTTCGTAGTACTCCACAAAATCCCCACCTTCCTGCACAGACCAATCCGGAGTGGAACATACCAAATCCCCATAGCTTGCATTACGGTCCAAGATGTGATAAGCAATAAAACGGTTTAAAGGATTCTTGGGATGCGTATAGTCATCATCATATACCCCCTTGTCGTCCGGATATACCTTGTCGTATATGTCCTTTGCATAATTGAACAAGGATACCAAATCCGCCTGAAGATCTCCCGTATAGACAGGCTTACCCATATTTTGCGGATCATATACAGTTTTATATAAATTATCCTTCTCCACCAATACCGTATAACCGAACTTGCGGGCCGGAGGAACTTTATTCCCCTCCGTGGTGTACTCTGAGTTCGAAGCATATTGGGCCAACCGGGACAACATCCCCGGACTTTCATCTTTTTCCCTTAAAATGGAATCCGTCAAATGAGTCTGTTTCAATGCCTCCATAAACAGGGTAAAGCCCAACGTCTCACATTTGGACTGCATGTAATCAGGCAATACATAACTGGACTGCTCCAACACACGGTCTATGGTATGGACAACCCCATTACTCACCGTATCGTTAGCTTGGATAATCCGTGAATAATCATTCAGGACAAATACCGTCATACTATCGTTTATTGCAGCATCGAACTCCTTCTCAATGGTCACTTGCACCTTACGGTCGTACATATTAGGCTTCTGAAGATAACCTGTTGAAAAATCAGAGGTCAAGTAGCGAACGCCTATCAAATGGCTTTTGGCCAAGGCCACCACTGCAGAATCCGGCAGGGTCTCCAACGTGCAGCCCGGATAATTACTATCCACATAACGGTCTATGGCCTCGTTGGTCGGTGCAAAGCAAGTGTAATCCCCATAAGCATACATCAAACCTTTCATGCCGGCACGTTCCAAAATAGTGGAAAACTCACCATATTTCCCGTCCGCATCCAAATAATCACCAACCGTCTGACCTTGGAACACATAATAACTGTCACCTTCCACACCGTCGTCATAACAGCCGGACAGCATGGTTGCCAAAACCACACATCCTATTACCTTATTATATATGTTACGTTTCATATTACTTCTATTTACTCTTGATTAATAAATGATGTAAGCCTGATTCTGGTCCGGTACCAACAACGGATTCACATCTAACTCTTTCTGATAAAAAGGCAGATACAAATTGTCCAATGACCCCATCCGAGCCACGGCATCACGTCCTCCCGTTCCATATTTACGTTGCAAATACGTACTACGCAAGGTGGACATCGCATTCACCGGATTATCGGAGTGACGTACCATCCGCATCAAGTCATACCAACGCTTCCCCTCGAACATCAGTTCACGTTGCCGTTCATCCAAAACGATATTCTTTATTTTATCGGCATCAAACACCAACAAACTACGCCCTTTGCACGACCGCATGTTCACAGATTTCACAATCTCAAAAGCTTCCTGACTGTTTTCATCCCCTCCCATATAAGCCAAAGCTTCAGCACGCATCAACATCACATCCGTCAAACGGTAAACAATCCAATTCTCTGCCGTGGAACGAAACCCTCTTTCATCATTTCCGAAATACAAGAAACGAAACTTATAGATAGGATAACTGTTTGAGGGTTCACCCATATATCCGGTATTCTCTTCCAACCGCAAATCCGATGCGTCTGCAAACAAGGCACCAGCCGTCTGATTGGTCAAATAAGCCGCTGCATTGACCTTTCCTGAGAGATCTTTATGATTCCCATAGAAATAAGAAACACCTTCATTGCCATCCTTACGGTTATCATAATCGTATTGGAGCTCAAAAACACTTTCAAATGAATTTCCCCGCTCATACAACATGGTATAAGGATAATGAGATGAATAAGATTCATCCAAAAGCGGATAGCCATTGTACAAGGTCAGAGAACCTTCTGTAGAAGAAGATATAAAATTCCCCTCCAATTCTGCTGCTTTGATGGCATTGTACTCTGCCATTTTCTCATCCATGATTTCCTTACAATACTGCGCACACCCGGCATAATCCCCTTTCCACAAGTAAATATCTGCCAAAAGGGCTTTCACAGATAATTTATTGAAACGTCCTTTCCTTTCGCGTACATCACCAAAAAACTTTTTATTCCATATATAATCTTTCGACCATTCCAAATCTGCAATAATCTGTTCCAATACTTCCTGCTCAGAGGATGCACGTACTTTGAAATCCACATCATCACCTATAGTAGCCTGGAGCACCAACGGCACTTTTTTGAAAGTACGGATTAAATAGAAATAACACAAGGCGCGAATCGACTTAGCTTCGGCTTCATGCGTACGTAATTCGTCTACTGAATAATTTCCATCCTTAGCTTGGGCTCCAGGTGCATAATGCAAGATGGTATTGCATAAATTGATTACATTATAGAAATCCGCCCACGAAGTCCAACTGTTATCCGGAATGATATTGTTCGTATAAAAGTCATAAAGTTCCTTTTCTTTTGCAGCCATTGTGGAAGTTTCCGTCAAATTATCACCCCGTAACTCTCCCCAGGCTATCACGCGTTGCGAAAAGCCCTTATCCTGCATGTGAAAATAGCAAGAAGTTATCACACTCTCCACTTCGCTTTTCTTCTCCCAATAGTTTTCTACCACCACAGCATTCAGGGGCGTGATATCCAAGAAGTCACCACAAGAAGTCATAAAAGCGGTAAGGGAAACGGCCATGGCCAATGTTCCGGTTTTCAATATCTTTTTCATATTTCCTTCTGTTTATTCATGTCATTAGAACGTTGCTGTCAACCCGAATGTGAAAGACTTTGCGCGAGGGGTAATCGCCTCATCTTTAGTCACTCCCATACTACCATAATTTACTTCGGGATCCACGCCTGAGTATTTCGTTAGGCAGAACAGATTCTCTCCGCTCACGTAAAGGTTCAGACGAGAAAGCCCGATGCGCTTGACAAGCTTGGAGTCAAACCCATAAGAAAGTTGCAAATAGTTCAGGCGCAAGAATGAACCGTCTTCCACAAAACGGTCACTGCCCATCCAGTTATACCCCTGACCATACAAAGCCCGAGGCAACACATGCCCTCCATTTGCACCGTCACCTTCCTTACGCCAACGATAGTTCACCGCCGTACTCTGATTGTCTGCACCATGCATGTTTTCTGCCATCATCCGCGCCACATTTGCAATCTTGTTACCATAACGGTAGTTGAACTGTGCATTCAAACTCCATCCTTTATAGAACAACCTAAACCCAAAACCACCGGTCAATTTGGGCAATGAACTGCCTAAATAGACCACATCATATTGATCAATACTCCCGTCGTGATTCACGTCTTCATAAATAGCGTCACCACCGGTAAAAGCATATTTCGTACCGTTATAATCATAATACATGGGCATCGGGTCTCCATTAGCACCATAAATGATGCCTCCGGCTTCATCTCGCGCCACCGGGCAAGTCGCGCCGGACGCCTGTGCCTTGTCAAACTGGTCGTAACTGTAAGCGTA
>OAWM01000785.1_pt1 | contig 16433 bp, 11 predicted proteins | sample 1495501 | NCBI WGS metagenome assembly OAWM01 (sample SAMEA2580210, study PRJEB22360) | human gut metagenome | biome: human gut; feature: human-associated habitat; material: faeces | place: Denmark | collected 2008/2010 | reverse complement strand
ACGCCGCATCCGGCAGTTGGCGCACAATGCCTGATGCGACGCTTGTCGCGTCTTATCATGCCTACAAGTCTGTGCCGAACCGTAGGCCGGATAAGGCGTTCACGCCGCATCCGGCAGTCGGCGCATAATGCCTGATGCGACGCTTGTCGCGTCTTATCAGGCCTACAGGTTTGTGCCGAACCGTAGGCCGGATAAGGCGTTCACGCCGCATCCGGCAGTTGGCGCACAATGCCTGATGCGACGCTGGACGCGTCTTATCATGCCTACAAGTCTGTGCCGAACCGTAGGCCGCATCCGGCATGTCACAAATACAGCGCCGGAAATATCAACCGGCCCACCCCGCGCACCTTTAATGCATCAGCCAACGGCTCAACGTCTTCCGGCGTGGCGCTCGCCCAGCTTTGCGCCTCGCCATACACGCCGTGGGCATGAAACGCGTTCAGGCGTACCGGAACATCGCCAAGTCCCTTGATAAACGCCGCCAGTTCTTCGATGTGTTGCAAATAATCCACCTGGCCAGGGATTACCAGCAAACGCAGTTCCGCCAGCTTGCCGCGCTCTGCCAGCAAACAGATGCTGCGCTTAATCTGCTGATTATCGCGTCCGGTTAATTGTTGATGACATTCGCTACCCCATGCTTTGAGATCGAGCATTGCGCCGTCACACACCGGGAGTAATTTTTCCCAGCCGGTTTCGCTCAACATGCCGTTACTGTCCACCAGACAGGTGAGATGGCGCAGTTGCGGATCGTTTTTGATAGCAGTAAACAGCGCCACTACAAACGGCAGTTGGGTCGTGGCTTCGCCGCCGCTTACCGTTATCCCTTCAATAAACAGCACCGCTTTGCGGACATGGCTAAGCACTTCGTCCACGCTCATGGATTGCGCCATCGGCGTGGCATGTTGCGGACACCTCTTCAGGCAGGTATCACACTGCTCGCAGACCGCAGCGTTCCACACCACTTTGCCGTCAACAATCTGCAACGCCTGATGCGGACACTGTGGCACGCACTCTCCGCAATGATTACAGCGCCCCATCGTCCACGGATTGTGACAGTTTTTGCAGCGCAGATTGCAGCCCTGCAAAAACAGAGCCAGACGACTGCCTGGCCCGTCAACGCAGGAGAAGGGGATAATCTTACTGACTAAAGCGCATCTGCTGTTCATGGCTTATCACGCGCGGCTGGCGTTCCAGAATACGAGTGTTGCGTGCGGCTTCTTCGCCCAGCCAGGTGGTGTTGGTGCGTGAACCTTCGGCGCGATATTTTTCTAAATCCGACAAACGCACCATATAACCGGTAACGCGAACCAGATCGTTACCGCTGACATTGGCGGTAAATTCACGCATTCCGGCTTTAAAGGCACCGAGGCAAAGCTGTCCCAGCGCCTGCGGATTACGTTTGATGGTTTCGTCGAGCGTCAGAATGTCGCTGATGCCGGAATAATAATAAGCATGATGCGGGGCGACAGTTTGCAGATGGGTGATCGGATCTGGCTCATCGCCATAGGGTAAACGCGCGCCCGGCGTGGTGCCGATATCGGAACTGATCCCCGACTGTGCGTGTAACATGGCGCGTTTTTGCCAGCCATATTTCACGGGGGTATTGGCGACAAACTCCGCCAGTTGCGCGCGGATGCGATAACCCGCTTCAGTTGCGGCGGCTTCTTTACCGTAGCGCGCGGCAATCCCTTCTTTCTCACACAGCAAGTTAACCGCTTCCGCCAGCCCATACATGCCAAACATTGGCACAAAACGTTCAGGGTTAATCAGCCCTTCTTTCACCAGGAAGCTATTCTCAAAGAAGTGTGATTGTTGATAGAGGAATTCACACCGCGCATCGATGATGGCGATCTGCTGCTGGCAGTAGTGCGGTAGAGTGCGCGTAAAGAAGTCATCCAGCGATTCGCTGCGCTCGGCAATGGCTTTCAGGTTAAGGCGTACCAGCGTGCTGCCACCACCCGCCAGCGGCAGTGAGTTGTAACAGCTCACAATCCCGTAGCCCCCTTTTGTGAAAATTTTATCATGCACCGGACCGTTGGCGATGTGCGGTTTGCTACATTCACAGATGTTCTTCGCCACTTCCAGCAGTAGGTCATCAGGGGTGATTTCAGGATCGTAGATAAAGGTCAGGTTCGGTGAAACCTGCTTCAACTCTGCGTCTGCACGTAAGATTGCACGGGTAATGGGCGAATCAGACGGGCCGATATTGGCGTGCATAAAGGCGTCTGGCAGGGTTCTGTCGAGGTAACGCCAGAAACGTTTTATTCGAATATCGATCTCGTCTTGTGTTAGAATTCTAACATACGGTTGCAACAACGCATCCAGTTGCCCCAGGTAGACCGGCATCGATGTGACCGACGGTACGTGGTGGTAAAGAATGGTCAGCAGAGAGAGTGCGTCATCAAGATCTTTCGCGCCTTCCAGCTCCAGCCATTCGGAACCGTTCGCCAGAAAACGGGCGTAATCGGGTAAGACATAGCGCGGTTTGTACGGCGCATGACCTTCAAACATATCGCAGATTACACCCTCATCCAGCGCACGGCGGGCTTCGGCAGGCAGCTGCGGATAAGGCAGATTGTTTTCTGCTTCAAGTGCCAGAAAATGGCGCTTCTGCTCCGGGCTAAGCACTGGGCTGGTGACAATTTGCTGGCAACGTTGTTGCAGTGCATTTTCATCAGAAGTGGGCATCTTCTTTTCCTTTTATGCCGAAGGTGATGCGCCATTGTAAGAAGTTTCGTGATGTTCACTTTGATCCTGATGCGTTTGCCACCACTGACGCATTCATTTGAAAGTGAATTATTTGAACCAGATCGCATTACAGTGATGCAAACTTGTAAGTAGATTTCCTTAATTGTGATGTATATCGAAGTGTGTTGCGGAGTAGATGTTAGAATACTAACAAACTCGCAAGGTGAATTTTATTGGCGACAAGCCAGGAGAATGAAATGACTGATCTGAAAGCAAGCAGCCTGCGTGCACTGAAATTGATGGACCTGACCACCCTGAATGACGACGACACCGACGAGAAAGTAATTGCTCTGTGTCATCAGGCCAAAACTCCGGTCGGCAATACCGCCGCTATCTGTATCTATCCTCGCTTTATCCCGATTGCTCGCAAAACGCTGAAAGAGCAGGGCACCCCGGAAATCCGAATCGCTACGGTAACCAACTTCCCACACGGTAACGATGACATCGAAATCGCGCTGGCAGAAACCCGTGCGGCAATCGCCTACGGTGCAGATGAAGTTGACGTTGTGTTCCCGTACCGCGCGCTGATGGCGGGTAACGAGCAGGTTGGTTTTGACCTGGTGAAAGCCTGTAAAGAGGCTTGCGCGGCAGCGAATGTACTGCTGAAAGTGATCATCGAAACCGGCGAACTGAAAGACGAAGCGCTGATCCGTAAAGCGTCTGAAATCTCCATCAAAGCGGGTGCGGACTTCATCAAAACCTCTACCGGTAAAGTGGCTGTGAACGCGACGCCGGAAAGCGCGCGCATCATGATGGAAGTGATCCGTGATATGGGCGTAGAAAAAACCGTTGGTTTCAAACCGGCGGGCGGCGTGCGTACTGCGGAAGATGCGCAGAAATATCTCGCCATCGCAGATGAACTGTTCGGTGCTGACTGGGCTGATGCGCGTCACTACCGCTTTGGTGCTTCCAGCCTGCTGGCAAGCCTGCTGAAAGCGCTGGGCCACGGCGACGGTAAGAGCGCCAGCAGCTACTAAGTAAGATGCTTTACGCCTGATGCGCTGCGCTTATCAGGCCTACGAGACGTATCTACCCGTAGGCCGGATAAGGCGTAGACGCATCCGGCAAAAGCCGCCTCATACTCTTTTCCTCGGGAGGTTACCTTGTTTCTCGCACAAGAAATTATTCGTAAAAAACGTGATGGTCATGCGCTAAGCGATGAAGAAATTCGTTTCTTTATCAACGGTATTCGCGACAACACTATCTCCGAAGGGCAGATTGCCGCCCTCGCGATGACCATTTTCTTCCACGATATGACAATGCCTGAGCGTGTCTCGCTGACCATGGCGATGCGAGATTCAGGAACCGTTCTCGACTGGAAAAGCCTGCATCTGAATGGCCCGATTGTTGATAAACACTCCACCGGCGGCGTCGGCGATGTGACTTCGCTGATGTTGGGGCCGATGGTCGCAGCCTGCGGCGGCTATATTCCGATGATCTCCGGTCGCGGCCTCGGTCATACTGGCGGTACGCTCGACAAACTGGAATCCATCCCTGGCTTCGACATTTTCCCGGATGACAACCGTTTCCGCGAAATTATTAAAGACGTCGGCGTGGCGATTATCGGTCAGACCAGCTCACTGGCTCCGGCGGATAAACGTTTCTACGCGACCCGTGATATTACCGCAACCGTGGACTCCATCCCGCTGATCACCGCCTCTATTCTGGCGAAGAAACTGGCGGAAGGTCTGGACGCGCTGGTGATGGACGTGAAAGTGGGTAGCGGCGCGTTTATGCCGACCTACGAACTCTCTGAAGCCCTTGCCGAAGCGATTGTTGGCGTGGCTAACGGCGCTGGCGTGCGCACCACCGCGCTGCTCACCGACATGAATCAGGTACTGGCCTCCAGTGCAGGTAACGCGGTTGAAGTTCGTGAAGCGGTGCAGTTCCTGACGGGTGAATATCGTAACCCGCGTCTGTTTGATGTCACGATGGCGCTGTGCGTGGAGATGCTGATCTCCGGCAAACTGGCGAAAGATGACGCCGAAGCGCGCGCGAAATTGCAGGCGGTGCTGGACAACGGTAAAGCGGCAGAAGTCTTTGGTCGTATGGTAGCGGCACAAAAAGGCCCAACCGACTTCGTTGAGAACTACGCGAAGTATCTGCCGACAGCGATGCTGACGAAAGCAGTCTATGCTGATACCGAAGGTTTTGTCAGTGAAATGGATACCCGCGCGCTGGGGATGGCAGTGGTTGCAATGGGCGGCGGTCGTCGTCAGGCATCTGACACCATCGATTACAGCGTCGGCTTTACTGATATGGCACGTCTGGGCGACCAGGTAGACGGTCAGCGTCCGCTGGCGGTTATCCACGCGAAAGACGAAAACAGCTGGCAGGAAGCGGCGAAAGCGGTGAAAGCGGCAATTAAACTTGCCGATAAAGCACCGGAAAGCACACCAACTGTCTATCGCCGTATCAGCGAATAACGGTATACTGATCTGATCATTTAAATTTGAAGCACTGAGTACGGAGAACATATGAAACGTGCATTTATTATGGTGCTGGACTCATTCGGCATCGGCGCTACAGAAGATGCAGAACGCTTTGGTGACGTCGGGGCTGACACCCTGGGTCATATCGCAGAAGCTTGTGCCAAAGGCGAAGCTGATAACGGTCGTAAAGGCCCGCTCAATCTGCCAAATCTGACCCGTCTGGGGCTGGCGAAAGCACACGAAGGTTCTACCGGTTTCATTCCGGCGGGAATGGACGGCAACGCTGAAGTTATCGGCGCGTACGCATGGGCGCACGAAATGTCATCCGGTAAAGATACCCCGTCTGGTCACTGGGAAATCGCCGGTGTCCCGGTTCTGTTTGAGTGGGGATACTTCTCCGATCACGAAAACAGCTTCCCGCAAGAGCTGCTGGATAAACTGGTCGAACGCGCTAATCTGCCGGGTTACCTCGGTAACTGCCACTCTTCCGGTACGGTCATTCTGGATCAGCTGGGCGAAGAGCACATGAAAACCGGCAAGCCGATTTTCTATACCTCCGCTGACTCCGTGTTCCAGATTGCCTGCCATGAAGAAACTTTCGGTCTGGATAAACTCTATGAACTGTGCGAAATCGCCCGTGAAGAGCTGACCAACGGCGGCTACAACATCGGTCGTGTTATCGCTCGTCCGTTTATCGGTGACAAAGCCGGTAACTTCCAGCGTACCGGTAACCGTCACGACCTGGCTGGTGAGCCGCCAGCACCGACCGTGCTGCAGAAACTGGTTGATGAAAAACACGGTCAGGTGGTTTCTGTCGGTAAAATTGCAGACATCTACGCCAACTGCGGTATCACCAAGAAAGTGAAAGCAACTGGCCTGGACGCGCTGTTTGACGCTACCATCAAAGAGATGAAAGAAGCGGGTGATAACACCATCGTCTTCACCAACTTCGTTGACTTCGACTCTTCCTGGGGCCACCGTCGCGACGTCGCCGGTTATGCTGCGGGTCTGGAGCTGTTCGACCGCCGTCTGCCGGAGCTGATGTCTCTGCTGCGCGATGACGACATCCTGATCCTCACTGCTGACCACGGTTGTGATCCGACCTGGACCGGTACTGACCACACGCGTGAACACATTCCGGTACTGGTTTACGGCCCGAAAGTAAAACCGGGCTCACTGGGTCACCGTGAAACCTTCGCGGATATTGGTCAGACTCTGGCAAAATATTTTGGTACTTCTGATATGGAATATGGCAAAGCCATGTTCTGATAATGGGTGCGGCTTGATGCCCTCACCCCGGCCCTCTCCCTCAGGGAGAGGGTGAAAACATGTTGATAAGGATAAAACAATGGCTACCCCACACATTAATGCAGAAATGGGCGATTTCGCTGACGTAGTTTTGATGCCAGGCGACCCGCTGCGTGCGAAGTATATTGCTGAAACTTTCCTTGAAGATGCCCGTGAAGTGAACAACGTTCGCGGTATGCTGGGCTTCACCGGTACTTACAAAGGCCGCAAAATTTCCGTAATGGGTCACGGTATGGGTATCCCGTCCTGCTCCATCTACACCAAAGAACTGATCACCGATTTCGGCGTGAAGAAAATTATCCGCGTGGGTTCCTGTGGCGCAGTTCTGCCGCACGTAAAACTGCGCGACGTCGTTATCGGTATGGGTGCCTGCACCGATTCCAAAGTTAACCGCATCCGTTTTAAAGATCATGACTTTGCCGCTATCGCTGACTTTGACATGGTGCGTAACGCGGTAGACGCGGCTAAAGCACTGGGCATTGATGCTCGCGTTGGTAACCTGTTCTCCGCTGACCTGTTCTACTCTCCGGACGGCGAAATGTTCGACGTGATGGAAAAATACGGCATCCTCGGCGTGGAAATGGAAGCAGCTGGTATCTACGGCGTCGCTGCAGAATTTGGCGCGAAAGCCCTGACCATCTGCACCGTGTCTGACCACATCCGCACTCACGAGCAGACCACTGCCGCTGAGCGTCAGACCACCTTCAACGACATGATCAAAATCGCACTGGAATCCGTTCTGCTGGGCGATAAAGAGTAATTGTGTTTCGCTGAAAAGCGATTGTCGTGTGAAGCCGGAGTGGGAGACTGCTCCGGCTTTTTAGTATCTATTCATCAATAGCAACTGATTTATAGATTTACTATTATTTTTCATATGGATAGAAAATAAAATCTATTCAAGTATCTATTCACGAATCTATTCATTTATGTTCAGCCGTCATCCAGGAAGGGCATATCAGCAACTCTGGTGGACAACCATAAATTTCTGCCATTTTGCTTTTGATGTTTGAGCTAAACCGTTCCGTCTTTTCGATCTATTTTAGAGAATTAATCGAGATACCTAACATTTTACTTACTTCAGCAAGCGATAATTTATGCCTGATACGCACGGCGGCTAGCCAGGAAATACGCTGGCTTAACATTAAATTGATAATCTCCCGCTCCTGGTTTTCCAGATCGATCATATTCCCTTCCTTTGGTATTTTAATCAGCGAGTTACCTTACCGCCCCCGCTATCCACGTCGACAACTCCCGTAGCTCTTTTTCCTGGTCCGGGAAGTCAACCAACAGCGCTTCGCACTCTTGTTGCAGCATATCCGCGCGGTACAGGCAGCCTTGCAGTCGCCCGGCGAGGGCTTCCAGCGGCGCGGGGTTGAGGCTGTCGGTAAACACCTGGGCGCGGGTGATATGGCCTTTTTCAACGTCGAAATGCAGTTCCACGCCGCCCCAGCTAAAGCGTTCATCCAGCAGATGCGAGAATGCCGGAGCCTGACCGAAGTTCCATTCCCAGCTACTCTGACGGGCAAAGATTTCGGCGAAGTTTGGCAAGTCTGGCGTTTTGTCCGGGGAGATGATTTCCGCTTCTACACGCTCGCCATAATGGGCGAAAAAGGCCTTGGTTATGGCCTCGCAAACCTGCTCATGGGTGATCCCCGGCAGCAGCTCGGTGAGGTTGGTCACGCGGGAACGCACTGAGGTAATGCCTTTCGCCGCCAGTTTCTTTTTATCCGGATTGAGATAGTTTGCCAGGCGGCTAAGGTCGGCATTGAGCAGCAAGGTGCCGTGGTGGAAGCCACGATCTTTGGTTTCGCGATAGGCCGAGCCTGAGACTTTGCGGTCGCCTTCGACTGTTTTCACCACCAGATCGTTACGTCCGGACGCTTCGGCGCTGACGCCGAGCGCGTTCAGCGCATTGAGCACAATCGACGTAGAGATGGTTTTATCGTACTCCGGCTTGCCAGCCATAAAGGTAAAGCAGGTATTGCCGAGATCGTGGAACACCGCGCCGCCACCGCTACTGCGCCGCGCCAGGCGGACGTTATCTTCTTCCATCCGCCGGGTATTACACTCTTTCCACGGGTTCTGCGCGCGACCAATCACTACCGTGTCGGCATTGCGCCAGAGAAACAGAACGCGCTGCGTGGCGGGCATTTGGCGAAAAATACACTCTTCCACCGCCAGGTTAAACCACGGGTCGTAAGAGTCAGAGATGAGCAGGCGTAATGTGGACATAACGATTTCCTTTCTTGTAGTAATGGGTCACTCTTTTTTCTCGCTTTCTTCCTCTTCCGGCACCGGTTTGCTGGCGGTTAACAGGAAGGGCGATTGCTGCCAGCGGGTGCGTTTACCCTGTAGCAGCGTGCGGGTCAGCACTACGCCGATTGCCAGTGAGAGCAGCAACATCAGGCGTAAAATGTTAGTGGTGTTATCCACCTGTTGGGCTTCGGTGGCGAGCGTATGGGTGTCGAGTGTCAGGCGCAGATAGCCGAGCGGTCCGTTTTTACCCGCAATTGGCTCGACAATCTGCTGGTTAAAATAGCCGCCTGCTTTTTTACCGTCGAGCGCCAGCCGGTCGCGCACTTCGACGCTTTCGCCTGAACGGGCGATAAGATCGCCTTGTTCGTCATACACACCCGCGTCGAGGATGCGGCTTTCATCCGTTAACTGATCGAGGATCGCCTGAATGCGTTTTTCATCTGGTGAGTCGGTACGCATCAGCGGTGCAACGTTCAGCGTTACCTGACGCGCCAGGGTGCGGGCCAGTTCTTCCAGCTGTGGATTACGTTGTCGCTGGTGGTTTTGACTAAACCATGACGCTCCCTGCATCAGCGCCACTAACAAGGCAAGACAGAACAGGACAATCACTGCCCGATGCAGCCGGAATTTCAGTTTTGTGCGAGCCATCTTCCACCCTTTGAAAATTTGAGACTTAATGTTGCCAGAAGCAATGGATACAAGGTAGCCTCATGCGTTATTTTCCCTGCTTCGAACGATTTTACAGGAGCCTTAATGCCTAACATTACCTGGTGCGACCTGCCTGAAGATGTCTCTTTATGGCCGGGTCTGCCTCTTTCATTAAGTGGTGATGAAGTGATGCCACTGGATTACCACGCAGGTCGTAGCGGCTGGCTGCTGTATGGTCGTGGGCTGGATAAACAACGCCTGACCCAATACCAGAGCAAACTGGGCGCGGCGATGGTGATTGTTGCCGCCTGGTGCGTGGAAGATTATCAGGTGATTCGTCTGGCAGGTTCACTCACCGCGCGCGCTACGCGCCTGGCCCATGAAGCGCAACTGGATGTCGCGCCGCTGGGGAAAATCCCGCACCTGCGCACGCCGGGTTTGCTGGTGATGGACATGGATTCCACCGCCATCCAGATTGAATGTATTGATGAAATTGCCAAACTGGCCGGAACGGGCGAGATGGTGGCGGAGGTAACCGAACGGGCGATGCGCGGCGAACTCGATTTTACCGCCAGCCTGCGCAGCCGCGTGGCGACGCTGAAAGGCGCTGATGCCAATATTCTGCAACAGGTGCGTGAAAATCTGCCGCTGATGCCAGGCTTAACGCAGCTGGTGCTCAAGCTGGAAACGCTGGGCTGGAAAGTGGCGATTGCCTCCGGCGGCTTTACTTTCTTTGCTGAATACCTGCGCGACAAGCTGCGCCTGACCGCCGTGGTAGCCAATGAACTGGAGATCATGGACGGTAAATTTACCGGCAATGTGATCGGCGACATCGTTGACGCGCAGTACAAAGCGAAAACTCTGACCCGCCTCGCGCAGGAGTATGAAATCCCGCTGGCGCAGACCGTGGCGATTGGCGATGGAGCCAATGAGCTGCCGATGATCAAAGCGGCAGGGCTGGGGATTGCCTACCATGCCAAGCCAAAAGTGAATGAAAAGACGGAAGTCACCATCCGTCACGCTGACCTGATGGGGGTATTCTGCATCCTCTCTGGCAGCCTGAATCAGAAGTAATTGCCTGCCCGTCATCCTGCGGGCGGCACAGCATTAACGAGGTACACCGTGGCAAAAGCTCCAAAACGCGCCTTTGTTTGTAATGAATGCGGGGCCGATTATCCGCGCTGGCAGGGGCAGTGCAGTGCCTGTCATGCCTGGAACACCATCACCGAGGTGCGTCTTGCTGCGTCGCCAACGGTGGCGCGTAACGAGCGTCTCAGTGGCTATGCCGGTAGCGCCGGGGTGGCAAAAGTCCAGAAACTCTCCGACATCAGCCTTGAAGAGCTGCCGCGTTTTTCCACCGGATTTAAAGAGTTCGACCGCGTATTAGGCGGCGGCGTGGTACCGGGAAGTGCCATTCTGATTGGCGGTAACCCAGGCGCGGGGAAATCCACGCTGTTGCTGCAAACGCTGTGCAAACTGGCCCAGCAGATGAAAACGCTGTATGTCACCGGCGAAGAGTCGCTGCAACAGGTGGCAATGCGCGCTCATCGCCTTGGCCTGCCGACTGACAATCTCAATATGTTGTCGGAAACCAGCATCGAGCAGATCTGCCTGATTGCTGAAGAAGAGCAACCGAAGCTGATGGTAATTGACTCCATCCAGGTGATGCATATGGCGGATGTACAGTCATCGCCTGGTAGCGTGGCGCAGGTGCGTGAAACGGCGGCTTATTTGACACGCTTCGCCAAAACGCGCGGTGTGGCGATTGTCATGGTTGGACACGTAACCAAAGATGGCTCGCTGGCGGGCCCTAAAGTGCTGGAACACTGTATCGACTGTTCGGTGCTTTTGGATGGCGATGCCGACTCCCGTTTTCGCACCTTGCGCAGCCATAAAAACCGCTTCGGCGCGGTGAATGAGCTGGGCGTCTTCGCGATGACCGAACAGGGGCTGCGTGAAGTCAGCAACCCTTCGGCAATTTTCTTAAGTCGCGGAGATGAAGTGACCTCCGGCAGCTCCGTGATGGTGGTGTGGGAAGGAACGCGTCCGTTGCTGGTGGAGATTCAGGCGCTGGTCGATCACTCGATGATGGCGAATCCGCGCCGCGTGGCGGTAGGTCTGGAGCAAAACCGTCTGGCAATCCTGCTGGCTGTCTTGCACCGTCACGGTGGTCTGCAAATGGCCGATCAGGATGTATTTGTGAACGTGGTCGGTGGTGTGAAGGTAACCGAAACCAGTGCCGACTTAGCGTTACTGCTGGCGATGGTTTCCAGCCTGCGTGACAGACCGCTACCGCAGGATCTGGTGGTGTTTGGTGAAGTCGGGCTGGCAGGGGAGATCCGCCCGGGGCCCAGCGGTCAGGAGCGAATCTCTGAAGCGGCGAAACACGGTTTTCGCCGGGCGATTGTTCCGGCGGCTAACGTGCCGAAAAAAGCGCCGGAAGGGATGCAGATTTTTGGCGTTAAAAAACTCTCCGACGCGCTTAGCGTGTTCGACGACTTATAATGAGAGATACGGAGGGAGATATGTCGTCATTTGATTACCTGAAAACTGCCATCAAGCAACAGGGCTGCACGTTACAGCAGGTAGCTGATGCCAGCGGTATGACCAAAGGGTATTTAAGCCAGTTACTGAATGCCAAAATTAAAAGCCCCAGCGCGCAAAAGCTGGAGGCGTTGCACCGTTTTTTGGGGCTTGAATTTCCCCGGCAGAAGAAAACCATTGGTGTCGTATTCGGTAAGTTCTACCCGCTGCATACCGGACATATCTACCTTATCCAGCGCGCCTGTAGCCAGGTTGACGAGCTGCATATCATTATGGGTTTTGACGATACCCGCGACCGCGCGTTGTTTGAAGACAGCGCCATGTCGCAGCAGCCCACGGTGCCGGATCGTCTGCGCTGGTTATTGCAAACTTTTAAATATCAGAAAAATATTCGCATTCATGCTTTCAACGAAGAGGGCATGGAGCCGTATCCGCATGGCTGGGATGTGTGGAGCAACGGCATCAAAAAGTTTATGGCTGAAAAGGGGATCCAGCCGGACCTGATCTACACCTCGGAAGAAGCCGATGCGCCACAGTATATGGAACATCTGGGGATCGAGACGGTACTGGTCGATCCGAAACGTACCTTTATGAGTATCAGCGGTGCGCAGATCCGCGAAAACCCGTTCCGCTACTGGGAATATATTCCTACGGAAGTGAAGCCGTTCTTTGTGCGTACCGTGGCGATCCTTGGCGGCGAGTCGAGCGGTAAATCCACCCTGGTAAACAAACTTGCCAATATCTTCAATACCACCAGTGCGTGGGAATATGGTCGCGATTATGTCTTTTCACACCTCGGCGGTGATGAGATCGCATTGCAGTATTCCGACTACGATAAAATCGCGCTGGGCCACGCACAATACATTGATTTTGCAGTGAAATACGCCAATAAAGTGGCGTTTATTGACACTGATTTTGTCACTACCCAGGCGTTCTGCAAAAAGTACGAAGGGCGTGAGCATCCGTTCGTGCAGGCGTTGATTGATGAATACCGTTTCGATCTGGTGATCCTGCTGGAGAACAACACGCCGTGGGTGGCGGATGGTTTACGCAGCCTCGGCAGTTCGGTGGATCGCAAAGAGTTCCAGAACTTGCTGGTGGAGATGCTGGAAGAGAACAATATCGAATTCGTGCGGGTTGAAGAGGACGATTATGACAGCCGTTTCCTGCGCTGCGTGGAGCTGGTGCGGGAGATGATGGGGGAGCAGAGATAACCGCGATGAAACGGCTCAAAGGCGAGGTATAAAATAAGTTTTTTGATGAGTTGAAAACCTTTCTGGAAGAGGCTGTCGAGATTAAACAAGGTTTGAAAAAACCTGCACGGGTGACCCGCTACGAAATTGCGGATACTAAGGCTGTTGTAGGCCGGAAAAGGCGTTCACGCCGTATCCGGCATTCGGTGCTCAATGCCTGATGCGACGCTTACCGCGTCTTATCAGGCCTGGAGATTCACAACGTATTGAAATTTCTTGGTTTGTAGGCCGGATAAGGCGTTCACGCCGCATCCGGCATTTTACGCATTACTTCGCAATACGCTTGTACTTGATACGCTTCGGCTCCAGTGCGTCTGCGCCCAGCGTGCGTTTCTTGTACTCTTCGTACTCAGTAAAGTTACCTTCGAAGAACTCAACTTTACCTTCATCCTGGTAGTCCAGGATGTGCGTGGCGATACGGTCGAGGAACCAACGGTCGTGCGAGATAACCATCGCACAGCCCGGGAACTCCAGCAGGGCGTTTTCCAGCGCGCGCAGGGTTTCGATATCCAGGTCGTTGGTTGGTTCGTCGAGCAGCAGCATGTTGCCGCCAACCTGCAGCAGCTTCGCCAGATGCAGACGACCGCGCTCACCACCGGAAAGTTCACCAACGCGTTTACCCTGATCAACCCCTTTAAAGTTAAAGCGGCCAACGTAGGCGCGGCTTGGCATCTCGGTGTTGCCGATCTTCATAATATCCAGCCCGCCGGAAACTTCTTCCCAAACGGTTTTGCTGTTATCCATTGAGTCACGGAACTGATCAACCGATGCCAGTTTCACCGTTTCACCTAAAGTGATGGTGCCGCTGTCCGGCTGTTCCTGACCAGAGATCATACGGAACAGGGTCGATTTACCCGCGCCGTTCGGACCGATGATCCCGACGATTGCCCCTTTCGGGATCGAGAAGCTCAGGTCATCAATCAGCAGGCGATCACCGTAGGATTTACGCAGGTTGCTGACTTCCAGCACTTTATCGCCCAGACGCGGTCCAGGTGGAATAAACAGTTCGTTGGTTTCGTTACGTTTCTGATATTCGGTGCTGTTCAGCTCTTCAAAGCGTGCCAGACGTGCTTTACCTTTCGACTGGCGGCCTTTAGTTCCCTGACGTACCCACTCCAGCTCTTTCTCGATCGACTTACGACGCGCCGCTTCTTGTGAAGCTTCCTGCGCCAGACGTTGATCTTTCTGCGCCAGCCAGGAGGAGTAGTTGCCTTCCCACGGAATACCTTCACCGCGGTCAAGTTCGAGGATCCAGCCTGCAACGTTATCGAGGAAGTAACGGTCGTGGGTAATCGCCACCACGGTGCCCTCGAAGTCGTGCAGGAAGCGTTCCAGCCAGGCCACGGATTCGGCATCCAGGTGGTTGGTCGGTTCGTCGAGCAGCAGCATGTCTGGTTTTTCCAGCAGCAGGCGGCACAACGCTACGCGACGACGCTCACCACCGGAGAGGTTAGCGATTTTCGCGTCCCAGTCCGGCAGACGTAGCGCATCCGCCGCACGCTCCAGCTGTACGTTCAGGTTATGACCGTCGTGAGCCTGAATGATCTCTTCCAGACGGCCTTGTTCAGCGGCCAGCTTGTCAAAATCGGCATCCGGATCGGCGTACAGCGCATACACTTCATCCAGGCGTTTCAGGGCGTTAACCACTTCAGAAACCGCTTCTTCAATGGACTCACGCACGGTGTGTTCCGGGTTCAGCTGCGGTTCCTGCGGCAGGGAACCAATCTTGATGTCTGGCTGCGGACGCGCTTCACCTTCGATGTCTTTATCAATGCCCGCCATAATGCGCAGCAGGGTAGACTTACCCGCGCCGTTCAGACCCAGGACACCAATTTTTGCCCCAGGGAAGAAACTCAGAGAGATGTTTTTCAAAATATGACGTTTCGGCGGAACAACTTTGCCGACACGATGCATGGTATAAACGAATTGAGCCACGTTGGACTTCGCCTCTATGTTTATCGTGATGATGAGTTTTCAAAGGCGAAGTGTAGCCTTTTTCCCCGCCTAATCCCAGTTGGTCGATCACCTTCGCAGTAAAAGTAAAAAAGTGTCCGTAACGTGGCGTAAACGGCAATGACTGGTTAGCATAAATCTATTACGCGGCATGACGCTGCATTGATGTATTTACACTTAGAGGATGCGCTTGTGGAAAAAGCCAAACAAGTTACCTGGCGGCTGTTGGCTGCCGGTGTCTGTCTGCTGACGGTCAGCAGCGTGGCGCGAGCCGACTCACTGGATGAGCAGCGTAGCCGTTACGCGCAAATCAAGCAGGCCTGGGATAATCGACAAATGGATGTGGTCGAACAAATGATGCCTGGACTGAAGGATTATCCGCTTTATCCCTACCTGGAATACCGCCAGATCACCGATGATCTGATGAATCAACCGGCGGTGACGGTCACTAACTTTGTTCGCGCTAACCCCACGCTTCCTCCCGCTCGCACGCTGCAATCTCGTTTCGTCAATGAACTGGCGCGGCGTGAAGACTGGCGTGGCTTGTTAGCCTTTAGCCCGGAAAAGCCCGGAACTACCGAAGCGCAATGTAATTACTACTATGCGAAATGGAACACCGGGCAGAGTGAAGAAGCCTGGCAAGGGGCGAAAGAGCTGTGGCTAACCGGCAAGAGCCAGCCTAACGCCTGTGACAAGTTATTTAGCGTCTGGCGTGCGTCAGGTAAACAAGATCCGCTGGCTTATTTAGAGCGTATCCGTCTGGCGATGAAAGCGGGTAACACTGGCCTGGTAACAGTGCTGGCAGGGCAGATGCCTGCCGATTACCAGACTATCGCCTCGGCAATCATTTCACTGGCGAACAACCCTAATACGGTACTGACCTTCGCGCGTACAACCGGAGCGACCGATTTTACCCGTCAAATGGCGGCGGTGGCGTTTGCCAGTGTGGCGCGGCAGGATGCTGAAAATGCACGGCTGATGATCCCGTCGCTTGCCCAGGCGCAGCAGCTTAATGAAGATCATATTCAGGAGCTGCGCGATATCGTCGCCTGGCGTTTGATGGGCAACGATGTCACCGACGAGCAGGCGAAATGGCGCGATGACGCCATTATGCGCTCGCAATCCACGTCGTTGATTGAACGCCGTGTGCGAATGGCACTTGGCACCGGCGATCGTCGCGGCCTGAATACCTGGCTGGCGCGTCTGCCGATGGAAGCAAAAGAGAAAGATGAATGGCGTTACTGGCAGGGGGGGGGTGTGTGTGGCGGAGGGGGGGGAGTGGTTATTGAAA
>OAWM01000769.1_pt1 | contig 16697 bp, 15 predicted proteins | sample 1495501 | NCBI WGS metagenome assembly OAWM01 (sample SAMEA2580210, study PRJEB22360) | human gut metagenome | biome: human gut; feature: human-associated habitat; material: faeces | place: Denmark | collected 2008/2010 | reverse complement strand
ACCGCGTCGCCCGACTTCGCATAAAGGCGATCACGGGCGGCTGGTAATTATCGGTGGCGATCACGGCACGGCGGGGGCTATTCGTATGACGGGGGAAGCGGCGCTGCGTGCTGGTGCTGGTTTAGTCCGAGTACTGACCCGCAGTGAAAACATTGCGCCGCTGCTGACTGCACGACCGGAATTGATGGTGCATGAACTGACGATGGACTCTCTTACCGAAAGCCTGGAATGGGCCGATGTGGTGGTGATTGGTCCCGGTCTGGGCCAGCAAGAGTGGGGGAAAAAAGCACTGCAAAAAGTTGAGAATTTTCGCAAACCGATGTTGTGGGATGCCGATGCATTGAACCTGCTGGCAATCAATCCCGATAAGCGTCACAATCGCGTGATCACGCCGCATCCTGGCGAGGCCGCACGGTTGTTAGGCTGTTCCGTCGCTGAAATTGAAAGTGACCGCTTACATTGCGCCAAACGTCTGGTACAACGTTATGGCGGCGTAGCGGTGCTGAAAGGTGCCGGAACCGTGGTCGCCGCCCATCCTGACGCTTTAGGCATTATTGATGCCGGAAATGCAGGCATGGCGAGCGGCGGCATGGGCGATGTGCTCTCTGGTATTATTGGCGCATTGCTTGGGCAAAAACTGTCGCCGTATGATGCAGCCTGTGCAGGCTGTGTCGCGCACGGTGCGGCAGCTGACGTACTGGCGGCGCGTTTTGGAACGCGCGGGATGCTGGCAACCGATCTCTTTTCCACGCTACAGCGTATTGTTAACCCGGAAGTGACTGATAAAAACCATGATGAATCGAGTAATTCCGCTCCCTGATGAGCAGGCAACATTAGACCTGGGCGAGCGGGTAGCGAAAGCCTGCGATGGCGCAACCGTAATCTATCTGTATGGCGATTTAGGCGCAGGTAAAACCACCTTTAGCCGGGGCTTTTTACAGGCTCTGGGTCATCAGGGTAATGTCAAAAGCCCCACTTATACGCTGGTCGAACCCTATACGCTCGACAACTTAATGGTCTATCACTTTGATTTGTACCGCCTTGCCGATCCCGAGGAGCTGGAGTTTATGGGGATCCGCGATTATTTTGCCAACGATGCCATCTGCCTGGTGGAGTGGCCACAACAAGGTACAGGTGTTCTTCCTGACCCGGATGTCGAAATACACATTGATTATCAGGCACAAGGCCGTGAGGCGCGAGTGAGTGCGGTTTCCTCTGCGGGTGAATTGTTGCTGGCGCGTTTAGCCGGTTAACCTTTGAAAGGTGGCGGGATGATGTATCGCATCAGAAATTGGTTGGTAGCGACGCTGCTGCTGCTGTGCACGCCGGTGGGTGCCGCGACGCTCTCTGATATTCAGGTTTCTAACGGTAATCAACAGGCGCGGATAACGTTGAGTTTTATTGGCGATCCTGATTATGCGTTTAGCCATCAAAGCAAACGCACCGTGGCGCTCGATATCAAACAAACGGGCGTGATTCAGGGACTGCCGTTGTTGTTCAGCGGCAATAATCTGGTGAAGGCGATTCGCTCTGGAACGCCTAAAGATGCACAAACGCTACGGCTGGTGGTCGATCTTACCGAAAACGGTAAAACCGAAGCGGTGAAGCGGCAGAATGGCAGCAATTACACTGTCGTCTTTACGATTAACGCCGATGTGCCGCCACCGCCTCCTCCGCCGCCCGTGGTTGCGAAACGCGTTGAAACGCCTGCGGTTGTCGCACCGCGCGTCAGCGAACCGGCGCGCAATCCGTTTAAAACGGAAAGTAACCGCACTACGGGTGTTATCAGCAGTAATACGGTAACGCGTCCGGCAGCGCGCGCGACGGCTAACACTGGCGATAAAATTATCATCGCTATTGATGCCGGACACGGCGGTCAGGACCCTGGCGCTATCGGCCCCGGTGGTACGCGGGAGAAAAATGTCACCATCGCCATCGCGCGTAAATTGCGTACTTTGCTCAATGACGATCCGATGTTTAAAGGCGTTTTAACCCGTGACGGGGATTACTTTATCTCGGTGATGGGGCGCAGTGATGTGGCACGTAAGCAAAACGCCAATTTCCTCGTGTCGATTCACGCTGATGCCGCACCGAACCGCAGTGCGACTGGCGCTTCCGTATGGGTGCTCTCTAACCGTCGCGCCAACAGTGAAATGGCCAGCTGGCTGGAGCAGCACGAGAAACAGTCGGAGCTGCTGGGTGGGGCGGGTGATGTGCTGGCGAACAGTCAGTCTGACCCCTATTTAAGCCAGGCGGTGCTGGATTTACAGTTCGGTCATTCCCAGCGGGTAGGGTATGATGTAGCGACCAGTATGATCAGTCAGTTGCAACGCATTGGCGAAATACATAAACGTCGACCAGAACACGCCAGCCTTGGCGTTCTGCGCTCGCCGGATATCCCATCAGTACTGGTCGAAACCGGTTTTATCAGCAACAACAGCGAAGAACGTTTGCTGGCGAGCGACGATTACCAACAACAGCTGGCAGAAGCCATTTACAAAGGCCTGCGCAATTACTTCCTTGCGCATCCGATGCAATCTGCGCCGCAGGGTGCAACGGCACAAACTGCCAGTACGGTGACGACGCCAGATCGCACGCTGCCAAACTAAGGACGATTGATGCCAATTCAGGTCTTACCGCCACAACTGGCGAACCAGATTGCCGCAGGTGAGGTGGTCGAGCGACCTGCGTCGGTAGTCAAAGAACTAGTGGAAAACAGCCTCGATGCAGGTGCGACGCGTATCGATATTGATATCGAACGCGGTGGGGCGAAACTTATCCGCATTCGTGATAACGGCTGCGGTATCAAAAAAGATGAGCTGGCGCTGGCGCTGGCTCCGCATGCCACCAGGAAAATCGCCTCTCTGGACGATCTCGAAGCCATTATCAGCCTGGGCTTTCGCGGTGAGGCGCTGGCGAGTATCAGTTCGGTTTCCCGCCTGACGCTCACTTCACGCACCGCAGAACAGCAGGAAGCCTGGCAGGCCTATGCCGAAGGGCGCGATATGAACGTGACGGTAAAACCGGCGGCGCATCCTGTGGGGACGACGCTGGAGGTGCTGGATCTGTTCTACAACACCCCGGCGCGGCGCAAATTCCTGCGCACCGAGAAAACCGAATTTAACCACATTGATGAGATCATCCGCCGCATTGCGCTGGCGCGTTTCGACCTCACGATCAACCTGTCGCATAACGGTAAAATTGTGCGTCAGTACCGCGCAGTGCCGGAAGGCGGGCAAAAAGAACGGCGCTTAGGCGCGATTTGCGGCACCGCTTTTCTTGAACAAGCGCTGGCGATTGAATGGCAACACGGCGATCTCACGCTACGCGGCTGGGTGGCCGATCCAAATCACACCACGCCCGCACTGGCAGAAATTCAGTATTGCTACGTGAACGGTCGCATGATGCGCGATCGCCTGATCAATCACGCGATCCGCCAGGCCTGCGAAGACAAACTGGGGGCCGATCAGCAACCGGCATTTGTGTTGTATCTGGAGATCGACCCACACCAGGTGGACGTCAACGTGCACCCCGCCAAACACGAAGTGCGTTTCCATCAGTCGCGTCTGGTGCATGATTTTATCTATCAGGGCGTGCTGAGCGTGCTACAACAGCAACTGGAAACGCCGCTACCGCTGGACGATGAACCCCAACCTGCACCGCGTTCCATTCCGGAAAACCGCGTGGCGGCGGGGCGCAATCACTTTGCAGAACCGGCAGCTCGTGAGCCGGTAGCTCCGCGCTACACTCCTGCGCCAGCATCAGGCAGTCGTCCGGCTGCCCCCTGGCCGAATGCGCAGCCAGGCTACCAGAAACAGCAAGGTGAAGTGTATCGCCAGCTTTTGCAAACGCCCGCGCCGATGCAAAAATTAAAAGCGCCGGAACCGCAGGAACCTGCACTTGCGGCGAACAGTCAGAGTTTTGGTCGGGTACTGACTATCGTCCATTCCGACTGTGCGTTGCTGGAGCGCGACGGCAACATTTCACTTTTATCCTTGCCAGTGGCAGAACGTTGGCTGCGTCAGGCACAATTGACGCCGGGTGAAGCGCCCGTTTGCGCCCAGCCGCTGCTGATTCCGTTGCGGCTAAAAGTTTCTGCCGAAGAAAAATCGGCATTAGAAAAAGCGCAGTCTGCCCTGGCGGAATTGGGTATTGATTTCCAGTCAGATGCACAGCATGTGACCATCAGGGCAGTGCCTTTACCCTTACGCCAACAAAATTTACAAATCTTGATTCCTGAACTGATAGGCTACCTGGCGAAGCAGTCCGTATTCGAACCTGGCAATATTGCGCAGTGGATTGCACGAAATCTGATGAGCGAACATGCGCAGTGGTCAATGGCACAGGCCATAACCCTGCTGGCGGACGTGGAACGGTTATGTCCGCAACTTGTGAAAACGCCGCCGGGTGGTCTGTTACAATCTGTTGATTTACATCCGGCGATAAAAGCCCTGAAAGATGAGTGATATCAGTAAGGCGAGCCTGCCTAAGGCGATTTTTTTGATGGGGCCGACGGCCTCCGGTAAAACGGCGTTAGCCATTGAGCTGCGTAAAATTTTACCAGTAGAGTTGATAAGCGTTGATTCTGCCCTTATTTACAAAGGGATGGATATCGGGACGGCGAAGCCGAACGCTGAAGAGTTACTCGCCGCGCCGCACCGATTGCTGGATATTCGCGATCCGTCGCAGGCTTACTCGGCTGCTGATTTTCGCCGCGATGCGCTGGCGGAAATGGCCGATATCACCGCGGCGGGGCGGATCCCACTGTTAGTGGGCGGTACGATGTTGTATTTCAAGGCATTGCTGGAAGGGTTGTCGCCGCTACCGTCGGCAGACCCGGAAGTACGGGCCAGAATTGAGCAACAGGCGGCAGAGCAAGGTTGGGAGTCATTGCATCGTCAACTTCAGGAGGTAGATCCGGTTGCGGCAGCAAGGATTCATCCAAATGATCCACAAAGGCTTTCCCGGGCACTGGAAGTTTTTTTCATTTCGGGTAAAACTTTAACGGAACTGACGCAAACGTCAGGAGACGCTCTACCGTATCAGGTGCATCAGTTCGCCATCGCCCCGGCGAGCCGTGAACTGCTCCATCAACGCATTGAGCAGCGTTTTCATCAGATGTTGGCTTCAGGTTTTGAAGCAGAAGTCCGGGCGCTTTTTGCCCGAGGAGATTTGCATACGGACTTGCCTTCCATTCGTTGCGTGGGTTATCGCCAGATGTGGTCTTACCTTGAAGGCGAAATCTCATACGATGAAATGGTTTATCGAGGTGTTTGCGCCACGAGACAGTTGGCGAAGCGGCAGATAACCTGGCTGCGTGGTTGGGAAGGGGTTCACTGGCTTGACAGTGAAAAACCAGAACAGGCGCGTGACGAAGTATTACAGGTTGTTGGTGCTATCGCAGGCTGAATGTGTACAATTGAGACGTATCGTGCGCAATTTTTTCAGAATCGAAAGGTTCAAAGTACAAATAAGCATATAAGGAAAAGAGAGAATGGCTAAGGGGCAATCTTTACAAGATCCGTTCCTGAACGCACTGCGTCGGGAACGTGTTCCAGTTTCTATTTATTTGGTGAATGGTATTAAGCTGCAAGGGCAAATCGAGTCTTTTGATCAGTTCGTGATCCTGTTGAAAAACACGGTCAGCCAGATGGTTTACAAGCACGCGATTTCTACTGTTGTCCCGTCTCGCCCGGTTTCTCATCACAGTAACAACGCCGGTGGCGGTACCAGCAGTAACTACCATCATAGTAGCAGCGCGCAGAATACTTCCGCGCAACAGGACAGCGAAGAAACCGAATAAGGTTTCGGGCTGTTTTTTTACACGGGGAGCCAGCGATCCTGCGTTCCCCGCTGATCTATTTAGAGGGTTATACGCTTGTTTGACCGTTATGATGCTGGTGAGCAGGCGGTACTGGTACACATCTATTTTACGCAAGACAAAGATATGGAAGACCTCCAGGAGTTTGAATCTCTGGTCTCTATGATGGTAGGCGAAGCATTGCAGGTGATTACCGGTAGCCGTAAAGCGCCGCACCCAAAGTATTTTGTAGGTGAAGGTAAAGCAGTTGAAATTGCGGAAGCTGTCAAAGCGACGGGTGCTTCGGTCGTTCTTTTTGACCATGCCCTGAGCCCGGCGCAAGAGCGTAACCTGGAGCGTTTGTGCGAGTGTCGTGTTATCGACCGCACCGGCCTTATTTTAGATATTTTCGCCCAACGTGCGCGTACCCATGAGGGTAAGTTGCAGGTTGAGCTGGCGCAGCTGCGCCATCTGGCTACGCGCCTGGTGCGTGGCTGGACCCACCTTGAAAGACAGAAAGGCGGGATAGGTTTGCGTGGTCCGGGTGAAACCCAGCTCGAAACCGACCGTCGTTTGTTGCGTAATCGCATCGTGCAGATACAGTCGCGCCTGGAAAGAGTTGAAAAGCAGCGTGAGCAGGGGCGGCAATCGCGTATCAAAGCCGACGTTCCTACTGTTTCGCTGGTGGGATATACCAACGCCGGTAAATCTACCCTTTTCAATCGCATCACCGAAGCGCGGGTCTACGCGGCAGACCAGTTGTTTGCCACCCTCGACCCGACGTTGCGGCGTATTGACGTTGCAGATGTCGGTGAAACCGTACTTGCAGATACCGTAGGGTTTATTCGCCACCTGCCGCACGATCTGGTGGCGGCATTTAAAGCCACGTTACAAGAGACGCGGCAAGCCACATTACTGCTGCACGTCATTGATGCGGCGGATGTGCGTGTACAAGAAAACATCGAAGCGGTGAATACGGTTCTTGAAGAGATCGACGCTCACGAGATCCCAACCCTGCTGGTGATGAACAAGATCGATATGCTGGAAGATTTCGAACCGCGTATTGATCGGGACGAAGAGAACAAACCGATCCGTGTCTGGCTTTCCGCACAGACCGGAGCGGGGATACCACAGCTTTTTCAGGCTTTGACGGAGCGGCTTTCCGGCGAGGTGGCGCAGCATACATTGCGTCTGCCACCGCAGGAAGGGCGTCTGAGAAGTCGTTTTTATCAGCTTCAGGCAATAGAAAAAGAGTGGATGGAGGAGGACGGCAGCGTAAGTCTGCAAGTTCGTATGCCGATCGTTGACTGGCGTCGCCTCTGTAAACAAGAACCGGCGTTGATCGATTACCTGATCTAACGGCGTAGCGTCTGAAGCGTGGAGTCATATCCTCTGGCGTCGAAAGACAACAGGGATCACCGCATAACAAATATGGAGCACAAACATGGCGTGGAATCAGCCCGGTAATAACGGACAAGACCGCGACCCGTGGGGAAGCAGCAAACCTGGCGGCAACTCTGAGGGAAATGGAAACAAAGGCGGTCGCGATCAAGGGCCACCTGATTTAGATGATATCTTCCGCAAACTGAGCAAAAAGCTCGGTGGTCTGGGCGGCGGTAAAGGCACCGGATCTGGCGGTGGCAGTTCATCGCAAGGCCCGCGCCCGCAGCTTGGCGGTCGTGTCGTTACCATCGCAGCGGCAGCGATTGTCATTATCTGGGCGGCCAGTGGTTTCTATACCATTAAAGAAGCCGAACGCGGCGTGGTAACACGCTTTGGTAAATTCAGCCATCTGGTTGAGCCGGGTCTGAACTGGAAACCGACGTTTATCGACGAAGTCAAACCGGTGAACGTGGAAGCCGTGCGTGAACTGGCCGCTTCTGGTGTGATGCTGACGTCGGACGAGAACGTAGTGCGCGTTGAGATGAACGTGCAGTACCGCGTCACCAATCCGGAAAAATATCTGTATAGCGTGACCAGCCCGGATGACAGCCTGCGTCAGGCTACCGACAGCGCCCTGCGTGGAGTTATCGGTAAATACACCATGGACCGCATTCTGACGGAAGGTCGTACCGTGATTCGTAGCGATACTCAGCGCGAACTGGAAGAGACGATTCGTCCGTATGACATGGGTATCACGCTGCTGGACGTCAACTTCCAGGCTGCTCGTCCGCCGGAAGAAGTAAAAGCGGCGTTTGACGATGCGATTGCCGCGCGTGAAAACGAACAGCAATACATTCGTGAAGCAGAAGCGTATACCAACGAAGTTCAGCCGCGTGCGAACGGTCAGGCGCAACGTATCCTCGAAGAGGCGCGTGCGTACAAGGCCCAGACCATCCTGGAAGCTCAGGGTGAAGTGGCGCGCTTTGCTAAACTTCTGCCGGAATATAAAGCCGCGCCGGAAATTACTCGCGAGCGTCTGTATATCGAGACGATGGAAAAAGTGTTGGGTAACACCCGCAAAGTGCTGGTTAACGATAAAGGTGGCAACCTGATGGTTCTGCCGTTAGACCAGATGCTGAAAGGTGGTAACGCCCCTGCGGCGAAGAGCGATAACGGTGCCAGCAATCTGCTGCGTCTGCCGCCAGCCTCTTCCTCCACAACCAGTGGAGCAAGCAACACGTCGTCCACCAGTCAGGGCGATATTATGGACCAACGCCGCGCCAACGCGCAGCGTAACGACTACCAGCGTCAGGGGGAATAACGATGCGTAAGTCAGTTATCGCGATTATCATCATCGTGCTGGTAGTGCTTTACATGTCTGTCTTTGTCGTCAAAGAAGGTGAGCGCGGTATTACGCTGCGTTTTGGTAAGGTACTGCGTGACGATGACAACAAACCTCTGGTTTATGAGCCGGGTCTGCATTTCAAGATACCGTTCATTGAAACGGTGAAAATGCTCGACGCACGTATTCAGACCATGGACAACCAGGCCGACCGCTTTGTGACCAAAGAGAAGAAAGACCTGATCGTCGACTCTTACATCAAATGGCGCATCAGCGATTTCAGCCGTTACTACCTGGCAACGGGTGGTGGCGACATTTCGCAAGCGGAAGTGCTGTTGAAACGTAAGTTCTCTGACCGTCTGCGTTCTGAAATTGGTCGCCTGGACGTGAAAGATATCGTCACCGATTCCCGTGGTCGTCTGACCCTCGAAGTACGTGACGCGCTGAACTCCGGTTCTGCGGGTACAGAAGATGAAGTTACTACCCCGGCGGCAGATAACGCCATTGCCGAAGCGGCAGAGCGCGTAACGGCTGAGACGAAGGGCAAAGTTCCGGTCATCAACCCGAACAGTATGGCGGCGCTGGGTATTGAAGTTGTCGATGTGCGTATCAAGCAGATCAACCTGCCGACCGAAGTGTCTGAAGCGATCTACAACCGTATGCGCGCCGAGCGTGAAGCGGTAGCGCGTCGTCACCGTTCACAAGGTCAGGAAGAAGCGGAAAAACTGCGCGCGACTGCCGACTATGAAGTGACCAGAACGCTGGCAGAAGCTGAGCGTCAGGGCCGCATCATGCGTGGTGAAGGCGATGCCGAAGCAGCCAAACTGTTTGCTGATGCATTCAGTAAAGATCCGGACTTCTACGCATTCATCCGTAGCCTGCGTGCTTATGAGAACAGCTTCTCTGGCAATCAGGACGTGATGGTCATGAGCCCGGATAGCGATTTCTTCCGCTACATGAAGACGCCGACTTCCGCAACGCGTTAATATAACGACTGCGGTACAGGTCAATAAAGCCACCGCATCCTCAGGGATGTCGGTGGTTTTCTTTTTCTATAAGGATAATGAATGAATTCGACAATCTGGCTGGCGCTTGCCCTGGTTTTGGTACTGGAAGGTTTAGGGCCGATGCTTTACCCGAAGGCATGGAAGAAGATGATCTCTGCGATGACCAATTTGCCCGATAATATTTTACGTCGTTTTGGCGGTGGACTTGTGGTTGCGGGCGTTGTGGTCTACTACATGTTGAGGAAAACGATTGGCTGAACAAAAAACAGACTGATCGAGGTCATTTTTGAGTGCAAAAAGTGCTGTAACTCTGAAAAAGCGATGGTAGAATCCATTTTTAAGCAAACGGTGATTTTGAAAAATGGGTAACAACGTCGTCGTACTGGGCACCCAATGGGGTGACGAAGGTAAAGGTAAGATCGTCGATCTTCTGACTGAACGGGCTAAATATGTTGTACGCTACCAGGGCGGTCACAACGCAGGCCATACTCTCGTAATCAACGGTGAAAAAACCGTTCTCCATCTTATTCCATCAGGTATTCTCCGCGAGAATGTAACCAGCATCATCGGTAACGGTGTTGTGCTGTCTCCGGCCGCGCTGATGAAAGAGATGAAAGAACTGGAAGACCGTGGCATCCCCGTTCGTGAGCGTCTGCTGCTGTCTGAAGCATGTCCGCTGATCCTTGATTATCACGTTGCGCTGGATAACGCGCGTGAGAAAGCGCGTGGCGCGAAAGCGATCGGCACCACCGGTCGTGGTATCGGGCCTGCTTATGAAGATAAAGTAGCACGTCGCGGTCTGCGTGTTGGCGACCTTTTCGACAAAGAAACCTTCGCTGAAAAACTGAAAGAAGTGATGGAATATCACAACTTCCAGTTGGTTAACTACTACAAAGCTGAAGCGGTTGATTACCAGAAAGTTCTGGATGATACGATGGCTGTTGCCGACATCCTGACTTCTATGGTGGTTGACGTTTCTGACCTGCTCGACCAGGCGCGTCAGCGTGGCGATTTCGTCATGTTTGAAGGTGCGCAGGGTACGCTGCTGGATATCGACCACGGTACTTATCCGTACGTAACTTCTTCCAACACCACTGCTGGTGGCGTGGCGACCGGTTCCGGCCTGGGCCCGCGTTATGTTGATTACGTTCTGGGTATCCTCAAAGCTTACTCCACTCGTGTAGGTGCAGGTCCGTTCCCGACCGAACTGTTTGATGAAACTGGCGAGTTCCTCTGCAAGCAGGGTAACGAATTCGGCGCAACTACGGGGCGTCGTCGTCGTACCGGCTGGCTGGACACCGTTGCCGTTCGTCGTGCGGTACAGCTGAACTCCCTGTCTGGCTTCTGCCTGACTAAACTGGACGTTCTGGATGGCCTGAAAGAGGTTAAACTCTGCGTGGCTTACCGTATGCCGGATGGTCGCGAAGTGACTACCACTCCGCTGGCAGCTGACGACTGGAAAGGTGTAGAGCCGATTTACGAAACCATGCCGGGCTGGTCTGAATCCACCTTCGGCGTGAAAGATCGTAGCGGCCTGCCGCAGGCGGCGCTGAACTATATCAAGCGTATTGAAGAGCTGACTGGTGTGCCGATCGATATCATCTCTACCGGTCCGGATCGTACTGAAACCATGATTCTGCGCGACCCGTTCGACGCGTAATTCTGGTACGCCTGGCAGATATTTTGCCTGCCGGGCGAACAGTGTGATACATTGCTGTGTCGGGTAAGCCATTACGCTATCCGACACAGTGTTAAATCCTCGCTTTTTTCCTTCCCCGAACTGAAATAAATTAGCGACACAGCTTGTGGCTGGTTTATCATCAATATAAATGTATTTTTTCCCGATTTCCCTTTTGAGGTTGATGTGCAGTTAACGAGTTTCACTGATTACGGATTACGTGCGCTGATCTACATGGCGTCATTGCCAGAAGGGCGGATGACCAGTATTTCTGAAGTGACTGACGTCTACGGCGTCTCCCGTAATCATATGGTCAAAATAATCAATCAACTTAGTCGTGCCGGCTACGTGACTGCTGTTCGTGGAAAAAATGGCGGCATTCGCCTGGGTAAACCGGCGAGTGCGATACGTATTGGTGATGTGGTGCGCGAGCTGGAGCCCTTATCGCTGGTGAATTGCAGCAGTGAGTTTTGCCACATTACACCTGCCTGTAGGTTGAAACAGGCACTTTCTAAGGCCGTGCAAAGTTTTCTTACGGAACTGGATAACTACACGCTTGCCGATTTGGTTGAAGAGAATCAACCGCTTTATAAATTATTGCTGGTGGAGTGACGAAAATCTTCATCAGAGATGACAACGGAGGAACCGAGATGTCACAAGATCCTTTCCAGGAACGCGAAGCTGAAAAATACGCGAATCCCATCCCTAGTCGGGAATTTATCCTCGAACATTTAACCAAACGTGAAAAACCGGCCAGCCGTGATGAGCTGGCGGTAGAACTGCACATTGAAGGCGAAGAGCAGCTTGAAGGCCTGCGTCGCCGCCTGCGCGCGATGGAGCGCGATGGTCAACTGGTCTTCACTCGTCGTCAGTGCTATGCGCTGCCGGAACGCCTCGACCTGGTGAAAGGTACCGTTATTGGCCACCGTGATGGCTACGGCTTTCTGCGGGTTGAAGGGCGTAAAGATGATTTGTATCTCTCCAGCGAGCAGATGAAAACCTGCATTCATGGCGATCAGGTGCTGGCTCAGCCGCTGGGTGCTGACCGTAAAGGTCGTCGTGAAGCGCGTATTGTCCGCGTACTGGTGCCAAAAACCAGCCAGATTGTTGGTCGCTACTTTACCGAAGCGGGCGTCGGCTTTGTGGTTCCTGACGACAGCCGTCTGAGCTTCGATATCTTAATCCCGCCCGATCAGATCATGGGCGCGCGGATGGGCTTTGTGGTCGTAGTCGAACTGACTCAGCGTCCGACTCGCCGCACCAAAGCGGTGGGTAAAATCGTCGAAGTGCTGGGCGACAATATGGGCACCGGCATGGCGGTTGATATCGCTCTGCGTACCCATGAAATTCCGTACATCTGGCCGCAGGCTGTTGAGCAACAGGTTGCCGGGCTGAAAGAAGAAGTGCCGGAAGAAGCAAAAGCGGGCCGTGTTGATCTGCGCGATTTACCGCTGGTCACCATTGATGGCGAAGACGCCCGTGACTTTGACGATGCAGTTTACTGCGAGAAAAAACGCGGCGGCGGCTGGCGTTTATGGGTCGCGATTGCCGACGTCAGCTACTATGTGCGTCCGTCAACGCCGCTGGACAGAGAAGCGCGTAACCGTGGCACGTCGGTGTACTTCCCTTCGCAGGTTATCCCGATGCTGCCGGAAGTGCTCTCTAACGGCCTGTGTTCGCTCAACCCGCAGGTAGACCGCCTGTGTATGGTGTGCGAGATGACGGTTTCGTCGAAAGGCCGCCTGACGGGCTACAAATTCTACGAAGCGGTGATGAGCTCTCACGCGCGTCTGACCTACACCAAAGTCTGGCATATTCTGCAGGGCGATCAGGATCTGCGCGAGCAGTACGCCCCGCTGGTTAAGCATCTCGAAGAGTTGCATAACCTCTATAAAGTGCTGGATAAAGCCCGTGAAGAACGCGGTGGGATCTCATTTGAGAGCGAAGAAGCGAAGTTCATTTTCAACGCTGAACGCCGTATTGAACGTATCGAACAGACCCAGCGTAACGACGCGCACAAATTAATTGAAGAGTGCATGATTCTGGCGAATATCTCGGCGGCGCGTTTCGTTGAGAAAGCGAAAGAACCGGCACTGTTCCGTATTCACGACAAGCCGAGCACCGAAGCGATTACCTCTTTCCGTTCAGTGCTGGCGGAGCTGGGGCTGGAACTGCCGGGCGGTAACAAGCCGGAACCGCGTGACTACGCGGAGCTGCTGGAGTCGGTTGCCGATCGTCCTGATGCAGAAATGCTGCAAACCATGCTGCTGCGCTCGATGAAACAGGCGATTTACGATCCAGAAAACCGTGGTCACTTTGGCCTGGCATTGCAGTCCTATGCGCACTTTACTTCGCCGATTCGTCGTTATCCAGACCTGACGCTGCACCGCGCCATTAAATATCTGCTGGCGAAAGAGCAGGGGCATCAGGGCAACACCACTGAAACCGGCGGCTACCATTATTCGATGGAAGAGATGCTGCAACTGGGTCAGCACTGTTCGATGGCGGAACGTCGTGCCGACGAAGCAACGCGCGATGTGGCTGACTGGCTGAAGTGTGACTTCATGCTCGACCAGGTAGGTAACGTCTTTAAAGGCGTAATTTCCAGCGTCACTGGCTTTGGCTTCTTCGTCCGTCTGGACGACTTGTTCATTGATGGTCTGGTCCATGTCTCTTCGCTGGACAATGACTACTATCGCTTTGACCAGGTAGGGCAACGCCTGATGGGGGAATCCAGCGGCCAGACTTATCGCCTGGGCGATCGCGTGGAAGTTCGCGTCGAAGCGGTTAATATGGACGAGCGCAAAATCGACTTTAGCCTGATCTCCAGCGAACGCGCACCGCGCAACGTCGGTAAAACGGCGCGCGAGAAAGCGAAAAAAGGCGATGCAGGTAAAAAAGGCGGCAAGCGTCGTCAGGTCGGTAAAAAGGTAAACTTTGAGCCAGACAGCGCCTTCCGCGGTGAGAAAAAAACGAAGCCGAAAGCGGCGAAGAAAGACGCGAGAAAAGCGAAAAAGCCATCGGCGAAAACGCAGAAAATAGCTGCAGCGACCAAAGCGAAGCGTGCGGCGAAGAAAAAAGTGGCAGAGTGATCAATACCCTCTTTAAAAGAAGAGGGTTAGATTGCTGACAAAATGCGCTTTGTTCATGCCGGATGCGGCGTGAACGCCTTATCCGGCCTACATAATCACGCAAATTCAATATATTGCAGAGATCATGTAGGCCGGATAAACGTAGTGCATCAGGCAAAACGTAAACAACGAGTACATTAATGAGCGAAATGATTTACGGCATCCACGCAGTGCAGGCCCTGCTGGAGCGCGCCCCTGAACGTTTTCAGGAAGTCTTTATTTTAAAAGGCCGTGAAGATAAACGTCTGTTACCGCTGATTCACGCCCTTGAGTCTCAGGGCGTGGTTATCCAGTTGGCAAACCGCCAATATCTCGACGAGAAAAGCGACGGTGCCGTGCATCAGGGCATTATCGCCCGCGTGAAGCCAGGACGTCAGTATCAGGAAAACGATCTGCCGGATCTGATCGCTTCGCTCGATCAACCGTTCCTGCTGATCCTCGACGGCGTAACCGATCCGCACAACCTCGGCGCGTGCCTGCGTAGTGCGGACGCCGCAGGCGTTCATGCGGTGATTGTGCCGAAAGATCGCTCCGCACAGCTCAACGCTACGGCGAAAAAAGTAGCCTGCGGCGCGGCAGAAAGCGTTCCGCTGATTCGGGTGACTAACCTTGCGCGCACCATGCGTATGTTGCAGGAAGAGAATATCTGGATCGTCGGTACGGCAGGCGAGGCGGATCATACACTCTATCAGAGCAAAATGACCGGACGCCTGGCGCTGGTGATGGGTGCGGAAGGTGAAGGTATGCGTCGCCTGACTCGTGAACATTGCGATGAGTTGATCAGCATCCCGATGGCTGGAAGCGTTTCTTCCCTGAACGTTTCGGTTGCGACCGGAATTTGCTTATTTGAAGCGGTGCGCCAGCGCAGCTAATTTCTCAGAATTATGAAAAGCCATCCAGATTTGGATGGCTTTTTTTTGTCTATAGCTGGTAAGATAATTACGTATTGCAAATATTCATTTTATTAATATTTAAACTTAATCTATATGGAATAATATATGACATGGAATCCGTTGGCGCTAGCGACGGCGCTGCAAACTGTACCTGAACAAAATATTGATGTAACAAATAGCGAGAACGCATTAATTATTAAAATGAATGATTATGGCGATTTGCAAATCAATATTCTTTTTACTTCCCGCCAAATGATTATCGAAACCTTTATTTGTCCGGTGAGTAGTATCAGCAATCCAGATGAATTTAATACCTTCTTATTAAGAAATCAGAAGATGATGCCGTTGTCATCGGTAGGGATCTCCAGCGTACAACAGGAAGAGTATTACATTGTTTTCGGGGCGTTATCGCTTAAATCTTCTCTTGAAGATATCCTGCTTGAGATAACCTCGCTGGTAGATAACGCATTGGATCTGGCTGAAATTACAGAAGAATATTCACACTAATTACAAGGACGGGTATTTATGGGAATTTTAAAAAGTTTATTTACGCTGGGGAAATCGTTTATCTCCCAGGCGGAAGAATCCATTGAAGAAACCCAGGGCGTGCGCATGCTGGAACAGCATATTCGTGACGCTAAAGCTGAACTCGATAAAGCCGGAAAATCTCGCGTTGATCTGCTGGCGCGGGTGAAATTAAGTCACGATAAGCTGAAAGATTTACGTGAGCGCAAAGCCAGTCTGGAAGCCCGTGCGCTGGAAGCGTTAAGCAAGAACGTTAATCCGTCGTTGATTAACGAAGTTGCTGAAGAAATCGCGCGCCTTGAGAATCTCATTACCGCTGAAGAGCAAGTGTTGTCGAATCTGGAAGTCTCCCGTGATGGCGTGGAAAAAGCAGTTACAGCGACAGCGCAGCGTATCGCTCAGTTTGAGCAGCAAATGGAAGTCGTTAAAGCCACTGAAGCCATGCAGCGTGCACAACAGGCTGTAACAACCTCTACCGTTGGCGCATCTTCCAGCGTTTCGACAGCGGCAGAATCCTTAAAACGCCTGCAAACGCGTCAGGCCGAACGTCAGGCTCGCCTGGATGCTGCCGCACAGTTGGAGAAAGTCGCAGACGGTCGCGACCTTGACGAAAAGCTGGCGGAAGCCGGAATTGGCGGTAGCAATAAAAGTAGCGCCCAGGATGTATTAGCAAGACTGCAACGCCAACAGGGCGAGTAATTTTTTTGCCAGCCTCGCTAAAAGGCTGGCAACTATTTTAAGGATAAAATATGTCTGGTTTTTTCCAGCGTCTGTTTGGCAAGGATAATAAGCCAGCTATCGCTCGTGGTCCGCTGGGACTTCATCTCAATAGTGGCTTTACGCTCGACACGTTAGCGTTTCGTTTGCTGGAAGATGAATTGCTGATTGCGCTGCCGGGTGAGGAATTTACGGTAGCCGCCGTCAGCCATCGCTGTTAA
>OAWM01000760.1_pt1 | contig 16909 bp, 19 predicted proteins | sample 1495501 | NCBI WGS metagenome assembly OAWM01 (sample SAMEA2580210, study PRJEB22360) | human gut metagenome | biome: human gut; feature: human-associated habitat; material: faeces | place: Denmark | collected 2008/2010 | reverse complement strand
TCTGGAAACGGGCTCTCTAGTCGGCTCGTTCACGGCCGGTAACGATCGCCGTGTCCAGCTACACAGCGGCACCCCTTAAGTTTCCCCGTAGTTTGCGCATCATCAAGAGCGCGGACTATGGGGTGCTTGTGCATACGCGGAACGAAAATACCTTCCGACTCACGTCGAAGTACTTTTCGATCAACGCAATGAAATTCCCTGAGGAGCCGGGCAGGCTTCGCTTCGGCATCACCGTCGGAAAGCGCAACGCCCATCGCTCCGTGGACCGTGCACTGGTCAAGAGAACCTTGAGGGAGGCTGCAAGAAAGCAAGCCCCAAATCTTGCGGCGCTTCTCGGCGAGCAAGGCGTGGGGCTTGACGTTTCTTTAAGGCTCAGGGTTCCCCTGAAGGAGATCCCCGGCATCGATCAGGGCGTCAACGCCCTGAAGCTGTCCCTGAGGACTGATGCGCGGTCGCTCATGGAGGCGCTCCTGAAGCGTCTTCCGAAGCAGCTTGCGCAGACCCGGGGCGAGTGACGGTGGTGGCGAAGTTTCTGCGGATGCTGGTCAGGCTCTATCAGCTGACCCTGTCTCCGTGGGTGGGAAGGAGTTGCCGATTCGTTCCCACGTGTTCAAACTATGCCATTGAGGCACTCGAAAAGTACGGTGCCGTCAAGGGAACCTATCTGACCATCTACCGTCTGCTGCGCTGTCATCCTCTTGGAGGGCGCGGGCTGGATCCGGTGCCGGCGAAGTTCCGCTGGCGCTGCTGGTGCAGAGAGTGCAGGCCGGAAGAACAAGAAGACAAGGGATCTACGGATCTTTTCAACATCCAAAAGAAGTAGTGGATAAAAATGGGAAAGGACATGCAACGCGCTCTTTTGTGGGCGATTCTTTTTACCTCCTGCTTCCTGCTGTGGGACAACTATCAGGTCTACAAGGGCGAGAAGTCCTTTTTCCATACGGAGGCCGTTGAACAGCAGGCCGTTGCCGACGCAGCCTCTAGCGTCCCGACTGGCAAGGACATTGACGCCACGGTTCCGTCCGCTGTCGCCGTCAAGGATCCTGTCGTCGTTGAAACCGATCGCATGAAGGTCACCTTCGACCGCGAGGGCGCCGTCATCGTCGGCACCGAAATGACGCTGATCCCGCGTCAGGCCGACTGGACCGAAGTGGGCCTCGCCGGTCTCATCCTCGACCGCAAGCCAGCCGAGAATCTCGGCAACGTCGATCTTCTTGAGATCACGAAGAACCGCACCTACGTCGCCCAGAGCGGCCTTGTCGGCGGCAACTTCCCGAATCACAAGGATCAGTACAAGCTCGTCAGCCAAAAGCTCAGCATGGGCGACGCCGACAAGCTTGACGTGATCTTTGAAGCCACCAAGGGCGGCGTGACGGTCAAGAAGACCTACACGTTCAACCGCGGCCACTACGGCATCGACGTTTCGACCGAAGTCGTCAACAACAGCGGCGCCGCCATTCAGCCGTCCGCCTACTATCAGCTCACCCGCGACGGCGGCAAGCCTGAAGGCGAAAGCTCCATGTACTCCACGTACACGGGTCCCGCCTTCTACTCCGACGAAGAGAAGTTCCAGAAGCTTGAGTTCGGCGACATCGCCGACAACAGCGCCTCCTTCGAGAAGTTCACCAACAACGGCTGGCTCGCCATGGTCCAGCACCACTTCGTGAGCGCTTGGGTTCCCGCCAACGGTGAGGAGCGCGAGAACTATGCCCGTGAGGTCTCCAAGAACCTCTACTCCGTCGGCACGCTCGTGAAGCTCGGCACCATCGAGTCCGGCAAGTCCGTGACCGACAAGGCCGTGCTCTACTCCGGCCCGCAGGATCAGGACCGCCTTGAACAGATCGCTCCGGGCCTTGAGCTCGTGGTCGACTACGGCTGGCTCACCATGGCGATACAAAAAGCCGATCTACTGGCTCCTGTCCTTCCTCTACGGCATCGTCGGCAACTGGGGCTGGGCCATCGTGCTTCTGACCTGCATCGTGAAGGCGATTCTCTATCCGGTTTCGGCCGCCGGCTATCGTTCGATGGCCCGCATGAAGGAAGTCACGCCGCGTATGAAGCAGCTGCAGGATCGCTACAAGGACGACAAGCAGCGTCTCAACCAGGCCATGATGGAGCTCTACCGCACGGAAAAGATCAATCCGGTCGGCGGCTGCCTCCCGATCATGCTGCAGATTCCCGTGTTCCTCGCGCTCTACTGGGTGCTTCAGGGTTCCGTTGAGCTTCGCGGTGCTCCGTGGGTCCTCTGGGTCCATGACCTTGCGATGCCTGACCCTTGGTTCGTGCTTCCTGCGATCATGGCCGTGACTATGTTCCTGCAGATCCTGCTCAACCCGAAGCCCACTGATCCGACGCAGGCCCGCATGATGTACATCATGCCGATCGTCTTCTCGGTGATGTTCTTCGTGTTCGCCTCCGGTCTCGTGCTCTACTGGCTTACGAACAACGTTCTGTCGATTCTCCAGCAGTGGTGGATCAACAAGACCATCGCAGCCGAGCGCGCCAAGCGTCTGCAGAGCTAAAGCACTAGTGCTTCTTTGAAGACAAACAAAAAAGGGGTGCCCTTAGAAGGCATCCCTTTTTGTTTGAGCGCAGGTTCAGCTGCGCTTCCTGAAGAGTCCCGGCAGCAGCAGAAGAGGCCAGAGCCAGAGAGAGGCGCACCAGAGCAGGCATCTCGCAGGCGAGATCTTCTGGTTTTCCGACTGCCACGTCTTCATGAAGAGCACGACGGCGCCGACGATGCACCAGAGAAGAAAGCCGCAGTAGATGAGGGCCCGCGTGTTGTAGTCGTCCCCGAGCGCGGCGGCGGTGTAGGCCGCGAGGGGAATGCACAGAATCATGCCGGTGCAGGCGCCGATCAGCGTCGGTCCGAAAAAGGGCTTGCGGTTGGGAGGACGTGGCAGGGACATGGGTTCAAAGGGACCTGAATACACAAACCCATCCATCGTATACCAAAGAGATCGGGGCGGGCATTACAATCTCCACAATCTGCCGATCCTGACGTCGGCAACCCTCGGAAAGAGCTTTATGCACCACAGCGACAAAGATCCCATCATCGCCGTTGCGACGGCCGCGGGCCGCGGCGGCATCGGCATTCTGCGCCTGTCCTTCGGCAAGGCGCTCGAAGCCCAGATCGTCGGGCGCCTGTTCGGGGAGAACTGCACCCTGAAGGCGCGCTACGCCCATCTCCTGCCCTTTCTCGGAACGGACGGCGGGGTGCTTGACCGCGCAATCGTGCTGCTCTTTCCCGCTCCCCACAGCTACACGGGCGAGTCCGTCCTCGAAATTCAGGCGCACGGCGGTCCCGTGCTTCTGAGCCTCATCATGCGCACCTGCCTTGAGAAGTGCCGTGATCTCGGGCTTCGCATGGCCGAGCCCGGCGAATTCACCCGCCGCGCATTCATGAACGGCCGAATGGACCTGACTCAGGCGGAGGCTGTGGCCGATCTGATTGATGCCGTGAGCGAATCCGCCGTTCAGGCGGCGGGACGCTCTTTGAGCGGCGAGTTCTCCAATGCCGTCCGCGACGTCGACGGCAACATCACGGAGCTTCGCGCCTTCATCGAGGCCACGCTCGACTTCCCAGAAGAGGACATCGACGTCATCGGTTCGGAAAAGGTCCGCACGCGCCTTGTTCAGGCCGAAACGGGCATCCGCGCCATTCTGGAGAACGCTCGTCAGGGGCAGGTGCTGCGTGAAGGCGTGACCGTGGCCATCGTGGGCAGTCCCAATGTCGGCAAGTCGAGCCTGCTCAATGCGCTTGCCCAAGAGGAGGTGGCCATCGTCACCGACATCCCCGGCACGACCCGCGACCGCATCGAGCACTGGGTTTCGCTCAATGGCGTGCCCGTCAAGATGGTGGACACGGCAGGCATTCGCACGACGGACGATGTCGTCGAAAGCAAGGGCATCGAACGCACGTTGGTCGAGATCCGCAAGGCGGACGTCGTGTTGCATCTCAAGGACGCCTCCGGCCTCATCAGGGACGACACGGAGGTTTTGGACAAGGTTCTGAAGGAGGTCCGCCACGGCGTGCCCCTCATCACCGTGAACAACAAGGTCGATCTTTGCGAGTCGGCTGCCTCCGGCGGCGAGATCGCCATTTCCGCCAAACAGGGAGTCGGCCTGTCCGAACTCAAGGCCCGTCTTCTCGAGGTGGTCGGCATGGCGGCGACGACGGACGGCGTCTTCATGGCGCGCGAACGCCATCTGCAGTGCCTGAAGACGGCGGCGGAGCATGTCTCCCGCGCCCTCCTTCTCATCGACTGCGATCCCATGCCCGAACTGGTGGCGGAAGAGCTTCGCCTCGCGAGCCGCGCGCTTGGAGAGATCCTCGGCGAAACGACGACCGAAGACATCCTCGGCATGATTTTTAGTAAGTTCTGTATTGGAAAATAAATGCTGTACCCCGAAAAATTTGAGGTCATCGTGGTCGGCTGCGGCCATGCAGGCGCGGAAGCCGCGCTTGCCGCCGCGCGCATGGGCCGCCGCACGCTGCTCGTGACGCACAACGTTGAAACGATCGGCCAACTCTCCTGCAATCCGTCCATCGGCGGCATCGGCAAGGGTCATCTCGTCAAGGAACTTGACGCCATGGGCGGCGCCATGGGCGTCGTGACTGACGAGGCCGGCATTCAGTTCCGCATTCTCAACGGCTCCAAGGGTGCCGCCGTTCAGGCCACCCGCGCCCAGATCGACCGTCAGCTTTACCGCCGCGCCATGCGCGAGCGCATTGAAGGCCAGGAGAACCTCAGCGTCTTCCAGCAGGCCGTTGATGACCTGATCGTCGAAAACGGCCGCGTTGCGGGCATCGTGACCCAGACGGGCTTCTGTTTCAGCGCGCAGGCTGTCGTGCTTTGCGCGGGCACCTTCCTCAACGGCATGGTGCACATCGGCCTTGAGCACTATCAGGCGGGCCGCGTCGGCGATCCCGCGAGCGTCCGTCTGGCGGAGCGCCTCAAGGAGCTCGGAATGCCTCAGGGCCGTCTCAAGACGGGCACGCCCGCCCGAATCGACGGCCGTACGATCGACTTCAGCAAGTGCGAGGAGCAGTGGGGTGACCTTGATCCCGTGCCGCAGTTTTCGCTGCTCAAGCCCGCTCCGGAACATCCGAGGCAGGTGCCCTGCTGGATCACGCGCACGAACCAGAAAGTTCATGACATCATTCTGGCCAACCTCGACCGCTCGCCCATGTACACGGGCGTCATCCACGGCATCGGCCCGCGCTACTGTCCGTCCATCGAGGACAAGGTGAAGCGCTTCGCCGACAAGGACAGCCATCAGGTGTTCCTTGAGCCCGAAGGTCTGCATGTCAACGAGTGGTATCCGAACGGCATCTCAACGAGCCTGCCCTTCGACGTCCAGCTCGACATCGTCCACAACATGCCCGGCCTTGAGCACGCGCATCTGCTGCGTCCGGGCTATGCGATTGAATACGACTTCTACGATCCGCGCGGCCTCAAGACCAGCATGGAGACGAAGGCCATGCCCGGCCTCTTCTTTGCCGGTCAGATCAACGGCACGACGGGTTACGAAGAGGCCGCCGCACAGGGGCTTCTCGCCGGTCTCAATGCCGCGCTCTACGCGCGCGGCGAAGGCTCCTGGACGGCCCGCCGCGATCAGGCCTATCTCGGCGTGATGGTCGACGATCTGACGACTCGCGGCGTGACGGAGCCCTACCGCATGTTTACCAGCCGCGCCGAATACCGTCTGAGCCTGCGTGAGGACAACGCCGACGTGCGCCTGACGGAGGAAGGGCGACGTCTCGGCCTCGTCGATGACGAACGCTGGGCCTACTTCTGCCGCAAGCAGGAGAACGTCGCCCGCCTGATGCAGAGCCTGAAGGACACGTGGGTCAATCCGAAGCTCTTCACTTCCGAGGAGATGAACCGCGTGCTCGGCACCGACATGGAGCGCGAATACTCGCTTCACGCTCTGGCCACCCGCCCCGGCGTCACTCTCAAGGCCGTTGCGGGCATGACGAAGACGGACGGTGCTCCCGTCCTGCCTCTGGAGGACTTCTCGGATGACGAGCTGTTCCAGGCCGAAACGGAAGTAAAGTATTCAGGCTACATCTCTCGTCAGAAGGCGGAGATCGAGCGCACGCTGGCCAACGAGACGCTGAAGATTCCCGCCGAGCTCGACTACGACAGCGTGCCGGGGCTCAGCTTCGAGGTTCGACAGAAGCTCAAGTCGATCAGTCCCGAGACGATCGGGCAGGCCTCCCGCATCTCCGGCGTGACGCCGGCTGCGGTCTCGCTGCTGCTGGTGCATTTGAAGCGTCGCTACTACTATGTGAAGGACAAGGGCACTCAAGCCAAGGAAAAAGGCAATGTTTGATTTTCAGCCACGCCTGGAGGAAGGCCTCGCGACGCTTGGTCTTGAGGCCTCCGTCGACCAGGTGGACCAACTCATGCGCTTTGCGGGCCTGCTCCAGAAGTGGAACAAGGTCTACAACCTGACCGCCATTCGCCGCGATGACGAGATCCTGACGCATCATCTTCTGGACTCGGCGGCGCTCGTGCCGTTCGTGAAGCGTCTCGGCCCTGATGCGGTGAACGTGCTCGACGTCGGCAGCGGAGGCGGCCTACCGTCGATTCCGCTTGCCATTCTCAGGCCTGATCTTCGCGTGACGGCGGTTGATGCCGTCAGCAAGAAGACGGCCTTTCTCACTCAGGCCGCCATCGAGCTGGGACTCAGGAACTATTCGACCCGCCATGCGCGAATCGAACGTCTTTCGGGCCAGTACGACCTGATCACGTCCAGGGCCTTTGCGAATCTTCAGGACTTTGTGGACCTGACGCGCCACCTCATCAAGCCGGACGGTCTCTGGCTGGCCATGAAGGGCGCCGTGCCCGAGGATGAAATCAGTTGTCTGCCTGCCGACGCATCCGTCGCAGAGGTGCTTCCCATGGAGGTTCCCGGGCTTGGAGAGGCTCGCCATCTGGTGGTGATGAAGCCCGTCAACTAGAGATTTAGGAGACTGTCATGACCAGCGCTTTCGTCAGTGCCTTCGTACTCGCATTCTCGACATTCCTGCCCGTCATCAATCCGTTCAGCGGAGCAATGTTCTTCTGTACGCTGACAACCAGCCTGTCGGACAGGGATCGTGCGTTCGTTGCCAACAGGATCGCCCTGTACTGCCTGATCATTCTGCTGGTGTGCCTGACGTGCGGACACCTGATTCTCAGCTTCTTCGGCATTTCCGTCGGCGTGCTTCGAATGGCGGGCGGCTGCGTGCTTTTCGCCGCAGGCTGGACTGCCCTGAATGCGCCGACGCAGGAGGAGACGACGGAGGAGCGCCCCGCGCTGTCCCGCGCGAAGCTCAAGTCCATGGCCTTCTACCCCTTTACGCTGCCGCTCACGACGGGACCCGGTGCGATTGCCGTGTCCGTGGCCGTGAGCACCAGTCTGCCGCGAGACCTCGGGCACATCGCCGGCACGTTTGTGGCGACGGTTGCAACGGTGGCGGTCATCTGGGTCTGCTATCGTTACAGCGACCGTCTGAACAAGGCGGTCGGCGTGGCGGGCGCAGACGCGCTGGCGCGAATCTTCGCCTTCATCCTGATCTGTTTGGGCGTCGCCATTTTCTGGCAGGGTTTCTCCGAACTCTGGTTGGAGCTCAGCGCGCAGGCGACAGCCGCCGCAGCTGCGGTCAAGTGAGCATTCTTGCGGATGACGGCCGCGCATTACTATTAGACATTTGAGACAACCGAAGGTCAGCGGACCGCACGACGTTTGGACGACGAACTTATGGCGCAAATCTTTTGTATCGCTAATCAGAAAGGAGGGGTCGGCAAGACGACGACCGCCGTCAATCTTGCAGGCGCCCTCGCCTTGAAGGGACGCAGGGTGCTCTTCATCGACCTTGACCCCCAGGGCAACGGCACGATGGGCTGCGGCATCGAAAAGCGCGACCTGAAGGGTTCGATCTACGAGGTGCTGCTCGGCATCGCGAGCTTCGAGCAGGCTGTCTGCCATTCGGCTGAGGGCGGCTTTGACGTTCTGCCTGCCAATCGCGAGCTGGCGGGTGCCGAGGTGGAGCTCGTGGGGCTTGATCATCGAGACGTGCGCCTCAAGAAGGCGCTCGAGCCCGAGCTCGACAAGTACGACTATGTGCTCATCGACTGTCCGCCGAGCCTGTCGATGCTGACGCTCAACGCGCTGTGCGCGGCTGACGGCGTCATCATTCCGATGCAGTGCGAATACTATGCGCTCGAGGGGCTTACCGACCTCGTGGGCAGCGTCAAGCGCGTTCGTGCCGAGAAGAACAAGAACCTGCGCATCGTGGCGCTTCTGCGCGTGATGTTCGACACGCGCATCACGCTCCAGCAGCAGGTGAGCACGCAGCTTGAGGAGCATTTCGGCGACAAGGTCTTCAAGACCATCATTCCGCGCAACGTGAGGCTTGCCGAGGCGCCGAGCTACGGCCTGCCCGGCGTCGTCTACGACCGCTCGAGCAAGGGTGCCAAGGCCTACATGGCCTGTGCGGAAGAACTCATCGAGCGCATGGAAAAGAAGCACAAGTAATTCAACGGGAGAAAACGTGACGGCAAAGAAACTTGGAGGCCTCGGCCGCGGTCTGGGCGCCATTTATGACGACTTCGACGTGAGCGGCCTCTCCGAAGAGGACGGTGATGACAAGCGCCTTGAAACGGTGAAGCTTGACGAGCTGCGCCCTGGCAGCACTCAGCCGCGCAGCACCATGACGGAAGAGGGTCTTCAGGAGCTGGCTGACTCCATTCGCCAGCAGGGCATCATCAGCCCGATCATCGTCCGTCCTGCGGACGAGGGCTACGAAATCATCGCCGGCGAGCGCCGCTTCCGCGCCGCCCGCATGGCGGGCCTCGAAGAGGTTCCCGTCATCATCCGCACGGTGGATCAGACCCAGGCACTCGCCATGGCGCTCATCGAGAACATGCAGCGTGAGGACCTGAATCCTCTCGAGGAGGCGGCAGGCATCCAGCGCCTCATTGACGAGTGCGACTACACGCATGAACAGGCGGCCGAAGCCGTCGGCCGTTCGCGCACCGCAACGACGAACCTTCTTCGCCTTCTGACGCTGACGCCTGAAGTGAAGGCCATGCTGAAGGAGCGCAAGCTCGAGATGGGACATGCGCGTGCGCTTCTCGCGCTTGATGCCGCCGAACAGGTGCTGGCCGCGAAAGAAGTGGTTGCCAAAGCGCTGTCGGTGCGTCAAACTGAAGACTTGATCCGTCGGATGAAGGAAAAGCAACCCGTTCGTCAGAAGTTCGTGGTCAAGACCCGCGACGACATTCGACTCGAGGAGTCGCTCGCCGAAACGCTCGGTGCCGTCGTGAAGCTCTCCGCCAACTCGAAGGGCAAGGGCAGGATCGTGATTGAATTTACCAATCTCGACCAGCTCGAGGGCATCGTACACCGGATCCAACAGCAGGGCCATTAAGTCGAAGGGCTTAGGCGACTTCGTGCTTAATAGATAAATTCTATAGAACATACCCATAACGAGGTAGGAGTGTTCCCCGTTTGGTGAGTTGTATGTATTTAAGACAAAACTTAGAATTCGATCCGACTGAAAACCCAACGAACAACCGCAAGTATGTACGCCATTTCTGATATGATGCGCATTTCCCTTGCGCAGTATGTCATCGTATTTCTTGTAACTGTTGTTTCTGCTTTTTTCGTAGGGCAGGATGCAGCCTACACGGCACTGATGGCGGGGCTCGCTTACGCGGTCCCGACGACGCTCCTCGCGTTGTTTTTGGTGCTGCCGAAATTTTTGACGGCGTACAGCCCAAGTGCTGTCGCAGTGCTCGGAGGGGAGTTTGTCAAGATCCTGGTTGTCGTGCTTCTTTTGGGGCTGATGGTCGGGTACTACGAAAACCTTCATTGGCCCGCCTTTATCTTCACGATAATTGCGGTGGCGAACAGTTACTTCATCGTGCTGTTCAAGAGACATTAAGGATCGGTATCCATGGCAGCAGAAGCCCTTACCGCTACTGAGTATATTAAACATCACATGGCCCACCTGGCTTCCGCGCATCAGGGGTCCGTTGTTGATTTTTCTATCGTGAACTACGACACCATCTTCTTCTCCGTGTTGATGCTGGCTGTCATGTTCTTCCTTCTGCGAGCCGGTGCTAAGAAGGCTACTTCCGGTGTCCCCGGAAAGATGCAGTGTGCAGTCGAAATGCTGGTGGAAATGGTCAACAACCAGGCCAAGAACATCGTGCACGGCGACCGCACCTTCGTGGCTCCGCTGGCTTTAACCGTGTTCTGCTGGGTCGCGTTGATGAACTCCATCGACTTGATTCCGGTTGACCTGTTCCCCGCGATTGCTGGTCTGATCGGCCTCGATCATCTCCGTCCGTTGCCGACTGCTGACCTCAACGGCCCGCTCGGCATGTCGTTGGGCGTGCTCCTCCTTCTCTTCTACTACGGCGTGAAGGTCAAGGGCCTCGGCGGCTTCGTGCATGAACTGTTTACTGCGCCTTTCGGCAGTCATCCCGCTCTCTGGCCGTTCAACTTCCTGTTGAACATCATTGAGTACCTCGCCAAGTTCGTCTCGCTCGGCATGCGACTCTTCGGCAACATGTATGCTGGTGAATTGCTGTTCTTCCTGCTGGCGCTTCTCGGCGGTTTCGCTCTCGAACTCAGTTCCATTGGGACTGTTAGTGCTGGTATTGGTCAAGTCTTCGCAGGTTTGGTCTGGTGGCTTTTCCATGTCCTGATTGTTCTGCTTCAGGCCTTCATCTTCATGATGTTGACGCTCGTCTACATCGGTCAGGCCCACAGCAGCCACTAATCTCTTTTTTCCTTTACTCCCTCTTTTTAAATTCAGGAGTTTTTTAAAATGACCAACGTCGCTCTCGTCGCTCTCGCTTGCGGTCTCATCATCGGTCTCGGCGCCATCGGTGCCTGTCTCGGCATCGCCATCATGGGTGCCAAGTACCTCGAATCCGCCGCCCGCCAGCCCGAGCTGATGGAACCGCTCCAGACGAAGATGTTCCTTCTCGCCGGTCTTATCGACGCTGCCTTCCTTATCGGTGTCGGTATCGCCATGATGTTCGCCTTTGCCAACCCGTTCGTCGGCTAATTTGGTGCCGCGAAAATAAAACGTCTTTTCTTTTAATGACGCCGTTGACTGCCCTGCTTGAACGCTAGAAGGGCGAGAGGGCGGTCAACGTAACGGGGTTCAATAATGAACATTAATGCCTCTCTGTTTTTACAGATGGTCGTGTTCTTCCTTGGTGCCTGGATCACCATGAAGTACATCTGGCCGCCGCTGATCCACGCGATTGAAGAGCGTCAGAAGAAGATCGCCGATGGTCTCTCTGCCGCTAACAAGGGTGAGAAGGCTCTGGCTATCGCGACCGAGCAGGGCAAGGCCATCGAAGCCGACGCCCGCGCCCGTGCCACCACCATTGTTTCTGACGGTGAAAAGCGTGCTCAGAGTATCGTCGATGAAGCCAAAGCTCAGGCTCAGGTCGAAGCCGACCGCATCATCGAGAATGCTCGTGCTGAAGCTGCTCAAGAAATGCAGCGTGCTCGTGAAGCGCTTCGTAACGAAGTGGCTGCTCTTGCCGTTGCCGGTGCTGAGCAGATCCTGGCCCGTGAGGTCGACAAGACCGTTCACGCCGCCATGCTTGAACAATTGAAGGCGAAGCTCTAACTATGGCTGAACTTTCGACGATTGCGCGCCCCTACGCACAAGGCCTGATGAAGGCTTTGAAAGACCGTAATGCCGGCGCTGAAGATGTGGCCCAGGATCTTGAAGTCATCGAAGCTCTCGCTTCCCTGACTAAGAATCCTGAAGTCGCCACGCTGGTTGGCGATCCGAAGCTGACTGACGATCAACTCTGCGACCTGATTGCGGAACTTTGCGGCAACAACCTCCCGAAGGAAGTCGCGAACATGCTGCGCGTGGTCATCGAAAACGGTCGTCTGGAAGCTTTCCCGGAGATCGCCCGTCAGTTTCGTGAGCTGAAGAATTCTTCCGAAGGCATTGCCGATGCCTACATCGAGTCGGCCTTTGAGCTTAGCGCCGCTGAGCTCGACAGCCTGCTTGAGTCGCTTGCCAAGAAGTTCCCCGGCCTCAAACTCCACCCGATCGTTTCCATCAATCCCGAACTGATCGGCGGCGTTTGCATTCGTGTCGGCGACAAACTTCTTGACGGTTCGATTCGCGCTCGTCTCGCTCAGATGAAGACGACGCTCACCGCTTAAAAACATTCGGAGCTGTAAGATGCAACTCAATCCCAGTGAAATCAGCGATCTGCTGAAGAAGCGTATCGAAGGCCTCGGCGTTTCCGCAGATCTTCGTACCCAGGGCACCGTCGTGTCGGTGACCGACGGTATCTGCCGTGTTCACGGTCTTAGCGACGTGATGCAGGGCGAAATGCTGGAATTCCCCGGCAATACGTATGGCCTCGCCCTCAACCTCGAACGTGACTCCGTCGGTGCCGTTATTCTCGGTTCCTACGAACACATTTCCGAAGGCGACCTGGTCAAGACGACCGGCAAGATTCTTTCCGTTCCCGTTGGTCCGGAACTTATCGGCCGCGTTGTGAACGCTCTCGGTCAGCCGATCGACGGCAAGGGTCCGATCAACACGGAACTCTTCGACGTCGTCGAAAAGGTTGCTCCCGGCGTTATCGACCGCCAGTCCGTTTCCCAGCCGGTTCAGACGGGCTTGAAGTCCGTTGACTCCATGATCCCGATCGGCCGCGGCCAGCGCGAACTCATCATTGGCGACCGCCAGTGTGGTAAGACCGCCGTCGCCATCGACACGATCATCAACCAGAAGGGCAAGAACCTTACCTGCGTGTACGTTGCCATCGGCCAGAAGGCCTCCACGATCGCCAACGTCGTTCGCAAGCTCGAAGAAAGCGGCGCCATGGAATACACCATCGTCGTTGCCGCCACGGCTTCCGAATCCGCCATGCAGTACATCGCTCCGTACGCCGGCGCCACGATGGGTGAATACTTCCGCGACCGCGGTGAAGACTCCCTGATCGTCTATGACGACTTGACGAAGCAGGCTTGGGCCTACCGTCAGATTTCCCTGCTGCTCCGCCGTCCGCCGGGACGCGAAGCCTACCCTGGCGACGTCTTCTACCTGCACAGCCGTCTGCTCGAACGTGCCGCTCGCGTGAACCCGGTTTACGTCGAACGCTTCACGGAAGGCAAGGTTACGGGCAAGACCGGTTCCATGACGGCTCTGCCGATCATTGAAACGCAGGCTGGCGACGTTACCGCCTTCGTTCCGACCAACGTGATTTCCATTACCGACGGTCAGATCTTCCTTGAAACCGACCTCTTCAACGCCGGTATCCGTCCCGCCATCAACCCGGGTATTTCCGTGTCCCGAGTCGGTGGTGCCGCTCAGACGAAGATCATCAAGAAGCTCGGCGGTGGTGTCCGTCTTGCCCTGGCTCAGTACCGTGAACTCGCTGCCTTTGCTCAGTTCGCCTCTGACCTCGACGATGTTACCCGCAAGCAGCTCGAACGCGGTCGTGTCGTTACCGAACTCATGAAGCAGCCGCAGTACCAGCCGCTTCAGGTTTGGGAAGAAGCTCTCGTGCTTTACGCCGTGAACATGGGTGCCTACGACGACGTGGCTGTTGCTGACGCGCTTCGTGTCGAACGCGGCATGCGTGAATACCTCAAGACGCACCATGCTGACCTGATCGAAACGATCGAAGCCAAGAAGGAACTCTCCAAGGACGTCGATGCCCAACTCAAGGCTGCTATCGAGTCGTTCAAGAAGAGCGGTGCTTACTAAGCGTTAACAAATCCAAGAGGACCCATATCCCATGCCCAGTACAAAGGAAATTCGCGGAAAGATCAAGAGCGTGCAAAACACGCGCAAGATCACCAAGGCGATGGAGATGGTTGCGGCCTCGAAGATGCGCAAGGCGCAGGACCGGATGTTTGCGGCCCGTCCGTACGGTGACAAGATTCGAGTGATCTGCTCGCATCTTGCCCGTGCGAACAGCGAATACAAGCATCCGTTCCTCGTTAAGCATGAAGGCACCAAGAAGATTGGTCTCATTCTCGTGACGACCGACAAGGGGCTTGCCGGCCCCCTGAATACCAACATTCAGCGCCTTGTTCTGCACAAGATCAAGGACTGGAGCGCGGAAGGCTACTCCATTGAAGCCACCGCTCTCGGTAACAAGGGGTTAGGCTTCCTCCAGCGCCTTCAGGCCAATGTGGTTAGCCAGGCCGTCCAGCTTGGCGACCGCCCGAACCTCGACCGTCTGATCGGTGCCATCCGCATCCAGATTCAGGCTTACGTCGAAGGCAAGGTGGATTCTGTGCATCTGGCCTATTCCCGTTTTGTTAACGCCATGAAGCAGGTGCCCGTGGTCGAGCAGATTCTGCCGCTTACGGACAGCCATCTTGATGCGGCTGACAAGCGTGATCACTCGTGGGACTATCTCTACGAGCCCGACGCCGAAACCGTTCTCGACGCGCTTCTGAAGCGTTACGTCGAAGCTTTGATTTACCAAGCAGTTGCAGAAAATATGGCTTCTGAACAGAGCGCCCGCATGGTGGCCATGAAGGCCGCTTCGGACAACGCCAAGAAGCTCATCGAAGAGCTGCAGCTCGTTTATAACAAGACCCGTCAGGCCGGCATTACGAAGGAAATCACCGAAATCGTCGGTGGTGCCGCCGCCGTGTCTTAAGTATCGATAACTGAGGAAAACCCATGAGTATCGGACAGATCGTTCAGGTCATTGGCGCCGTGGTTGACATTGAGTTCGCCCGTGATGCCATGCCTAAGGTTTACGAAGCTCTCGTCCTTGAAAAGGATGAAAGCAATCCCCTGGCTGAAGAGGGCCTGACCTTCGAAGTGCAGCAGCAGTTGGGCGACGGCGTGGTGCGTACCATTGCCATGGGCTCTTCTGAAGGCCTGCAGCGCGGCATGAAGGTCAAGAGCACCGGCCATGAAATCTCCGTCCCGGTTGGTCCCAAGACCCTGGGCCGCATTATGGACGTGCTCGGTCGCCCGATCGACGACTGCGGCGACATCGGCGCTGAAGAAGTTCGCCCGATTCATCGTCCGGCCCCGAAGTTCGACGAACTCTCCCCGTCCGTTGAACTTCTCGAAACCGGCATTAAGGTTATTGACCTTATCTGCCCGTTCGCCAAGGGCGGCAAGGTCGGCCTCTTCGGCGGTGCCGGTGTGGGCAAGACCGTCAACATGATGGAGCTCATCAACAACATCGCCAAGCAGTACGGTGGTTACTCCGTGTTTGCCGGCGTCGGTGAACGTACCCGTGAAGGTAACGACTTCTACCACGAAATGGAAGAGTCCCACGTTCTCGACAAGGTGGCCATGGTGTTCGGTCAGATGAACGAACCCCCGGGAAACCGTCTCCGCGTTGCTCTGACGGGCCTTACGATGGCCGAAGCCTTCCGTGACGAAGGCCGCGACATCCTGCTCTTCATCGACAACATCTACCGTTATACCCTTGCCGGTACGGAAGTGTCCGCTCTGCTCGGCCGTATGCCGTCCGCCGTGGGCTACCAGCCGACGCTTGCTGAAGAAATGGGTAAGCTTCAGGAACGTATTGCTTCCACGAAGACCGGTTCCATTACGTCCATTCAGGCCGTTTACGTGCCTGCTGACGACTTGACCGACCCGTCTCCGGCTACCACCTTCGGCCACTTGGACGCCACGGTCGTGCTGTCTCGTGACATCGCTGCCCTTGGTATCTACCCGGCCGTTGACCCGCTTGACTCCACGTCCCGCCAGGTCGACCCGAACATCATCGGCGAAGAGCACTACTCCATCTGCCGTCGTGTTCAGGAAACGCTCCAGCGCTACAAGGAACTCCGCGACATCATCGCCATTCTCGGTATGGACGAACTCGCTCCGGAAGACAAGCTGACGGTTATGCGCGCTCGCAAGATCCAGAACTATCTCTCCCAGCCGTTCCACGTTGCTGAAGTGTTTACCGGTGCTCCCGGCAAGTACGTTCCGCTCAAGGAAACGATCCGCGGCTTCAAGATGATTGTTGAAGGCGAATGCGACGAACTTCCCGAACAGGCCTTCTACATGGTCGGTACCATCGACGAAGCCTTTGAAAAGGCGAAGACCCTGAAGTAATGCTTGCCTGAGGCCGGTCGCAAGATCGGCCCTGTCAAGCGCCCGACAACGGAGCAACTAACATGGCTACTATCAAAGTCGACGTCGTTAGCGCGGAAGAGTCCATCTTCTCCGGTGACGCCGAGCTCGTTTCGCTGCCCGGTAAGTCTGGCGAATTGGGTATTCTGCCTGGGCACGTGCCCCTCATCACGCTGATCCGCCCCGGTTTTGTCCGCATTCATCTGCCGGGCAAGAAGGAAGTGGAACAGGTGTTTGTGGCTGGTGGCGTGCTTGAAGTTCAGCCCGATCTGGTGACTGTGCTGGCTGATACGGCCGTCCGCAGCAATGACCTCGACGAGGCCAAGGCTGCCAAGGCTCTTGAAGATGCCCGCGCACAGCGTCAGAATGCAACGGGCGAAATCGAGATTGCCCGCCTCGAAGCCGAGATGGCCGCTCTGGCCGCTCAGATCGTGGCAATCAAGAAGATTCGTCAGCAGCGTTAAGCGAACGTTGTTTCTGCCAAAAAGGGTGGTATTGTTCAAATACCGCCCTTTTTTTATGTTCAAAATCAAGAAAGCGCAGGGATGCAGGTCAGTCGGCTGCTGGATGCAGGTACGATTATCTGATGCGTAACCAAGCGCTTGAGAACAAAGGTATTTGATTCAATCAGGAGGTCAGCATGGCTGGCGTTAAGGTACTGGTAACTACAGACGGGTCTAATTTGAGTGACAAGGCGATTGATACGGCCATCGATCTGACGAAGCAGCTCGGCGGCGAACTCATCGGCATGACTTCGGTCGTCGGCGAGGCCCCGACCGGTGGTTTTGAGGCCGA
>OAWM01000722.1_pt1 | contig 18036 bp, 23 predicted proteins | sample 1495501 | NCBI WGS metagenome assembly OAWM01 (sample SAMEA2580210, study PRJEB22360) | human gut metagenome | biome: human gut; feature: human-associated habitat; material: faeces | place: Denmark | collected 2008/2010 | reverse complement strand
CGATGCAGCATTGCAAATATTAGGCCTAAGAAAAGGGGTTAAAAGAAAAAATAACCGCGATGATATTAAAACAAGTACTCTAATTAGTTTAAGGGAAAAAGGTTTGACATTGAGGGAAATTGCGGAAGAATGTGGCGTATCGTTTACCTTGGTACGTAAGCGGTTGTTAATTGCTGGTGTAAACCTTGAAAGAAAATATCGTTGATAAAGGGGAATTAATAAATGAGTGTAAAGGTAGACATGGGGAACGGTAGAGTTTTTACATGTGAACAACTAGCCAGCGCCTTAACGCTGGTTATTGAAAACATGATTTTGAAACCAAAAGTAACGCAAGATAGATTTTTAATTACACTTGAATACAAATATCATAAGGACGGCAAAACGAAACGATTGCGGCAAGGGCTTTCCAAAATGGTAATGGAAGTATTTAACGGAACGGTTGAAGCGTACATTTACAACGTACGGCAGCAAGTGAAGGAAATTATTGTAAAAGGGGAATTATACGATGAAGAATGAGCAAAAATGGTTATTGCAAGAAATGTATAACGAAGGTTATCGCGATATTAAGATTGAGGGCGTTTATGCGTTTTTCGTAAATCCTACATTTATTGAAAACGGCGGGAATTTCAAGATACGCGATCATACCCCAAGAATTCCATGCAAGGTGCTGGGGTTAAATCCTAATATCCGTGAATATTCTATTGCATCGTTGCTGGGTGTTGTGGAATGGGAAAAGGTTCCAGTTGATACGCCAATACTTGTTAAACCGGGGTTTGGTTCGTTTAAAAGGTATTTTGCTGGTTATAAAGGTGATATGGTTTGTTATTTTGTTAACGGCTTGACTAGCTGGAGCAATGATTACGGCGAAGCGGGAATTGAAGAAATTGAACGTGATAAAGTTGAGCTAGCGGAAAGATTAACGGTGGTTCCTTATGGGTGTGATTGATATTACATTAAAAGGCCGGCCAGCAACTAAAAAGAATAGCGGCCGTATTGTATTCAAGAACGGAAAACGTATTATAATTCCGTCGGAAGCATATGAAAATTATGAAGATGATTGCTTATGGCAACTGGCTGGCAAAAAACTGGCTGGCGAGAAATTGCATATATCTGGCATCATCGTTGTTGAATGTAAATACTATTTGCCAAATAAAAGAAGCTGGCCGGACTTAATCGGACTATTACAGGCAACTAGCGACATACTGACAAAAGCCAAGGTAATAGACGATGATAAATGGATATGTTCATATGGTGATAGCTGCATCGCTGGTATTGATAAAGATAACCCGCGGGCAGAAATACGGATTATGAATAGAAAAAATAAAGTATTGGAAGTGTTATTGAAATGAGGGCAACAAATGGAATTACTAAACAGGATTAAACGTATCTTTGGTTATAAACGTTATAATGCGGACGTCATCAAGGTTAAGCGATGCATGCCGGGTGTATTATTGCCAAAAGTTGGCAGCGTAGATGCTGCCGGTATGGATTTTTATCAACCGGAAAGCGTAGTAATAGAACCGCATCAAACGCAATATGTAACGCTGGGGTTAACGGTAGAAATTCCAAAGGGGTATATGTTAATGCTTGCGCCACGATCTAGCATGAGCAAAACGCCGCTAATTATTCCGAATTCATTCGGGGTGATTGATGCGGACTATAGGGGAGAAATTAAAGCAATCCTACACAATACCAGCGATACGCCGTATTTAATCCAAAAGGGCGATAGATTAGTACAGGGAATTATGGTGCCAGTAGGCACATTAAAGTTATTAGAGGTTACACAATTAACCGAAACAGCGCGCGGTGCTGGTGGTATTGGTAGCACAGGAAAATAACCATGATTAAATTATTGTTTGATGCTGCATTGATTTTTTCGCTAGTGATAGCATTAATAAAATTAGTATCAGTATTTACGATGTAGTGGATAAGGGGCAATATAAACGCCCCTTTGATACGAATAGGTGAAAGGGGAAATGTATAATGCCTATTGTCAATCCGATGTATTTGTACTTGATTGAGGTACTACATAATATTGACGTAGTTAATAATCTTATTTTTATCACGTCAGCGTTTGGGGTATGCGCGTTTGGCGCCTTATATATCATTGATGAACAGGCAAGGGAAGGCATACGCGCGAATAAATCAAAAGTTGCAATATTGTTTGTAGCGTTTGCAATTAGTGGCATGGCCGTTGTATTAATTCCTACAAAAGATGCGATGTATAAAATACTTCTGGCGCATTATGTAACAACTGATAATATCCAGCTTGTAAACGATGCTATCAAAGTAAATTTACAGGACTATTTAAACATGTTAGGGGAAACGGTTAAGAATTTACGATAATGAACCATACGGGGGAAATATGACGGATAAAGAATATAGAGAGATAGGCAAGGAATTCCTAGAACCGATTAAATTAATATCAATGAAAATTAAATCATTGAAAGAAGATCTAAAGCGTTTACAGTCAGATGTAACGACGATAGGGGCCATTGATTATAGTAAGGAACGTTTAAGCGGTGGCGGAACGCCGGGCGGGTTAGACCGTCAAATAGTACGCCTTGAAAGTAAGCGTGATGCCGTAAAAGAAGAAATAGGCGCATTAATTGATGAACGGGAAACGGCGGCGGATATCATCAACAAATGCACCATAGGGAAAACTAATATATTATTAATGCGTGAGTACATCGACGGGGAAAGCGCAAAATATGCTAAAAGTTTTACGGATTTAGAAAAAACGCAATCCAGCGAATTAAAAACGCTAGGCCTTATTGAAGTAGGGAAATATTTACATGAAACGTATTATCCTAGTATGTATACTGCTAAAACGGTACAAGTCGGACTACACCGAACTACATCGGAATAATACGGAAACGCCATATATAGTATAATTATATTGTCAAATGATGCTTAAAAGGTCATTGGCGAAATTCTCCTATATATACGATGCACATGGGGAACTTTGGGCCGTTCCCCTATTGTGTATTGTAAACCGATACCGATAAAAAGAATTCCTTTCAAACATACATAATGCCATTGAGAACAATCCTATCAAATATAAATATGTACTACCAAGCACAACAACAATAAGCATAATGAACCTAATTTCATGTGATCCATATCGGTATTGGTTTAGAGTATACAACAAAAACGAATAAAACTATCAGAATATGAGGTATATCCACGGCGATATATCTCATTTTTTGTATAAAAGTAACATTTGATTATTGAAAACTGAACATGCTGCATTTTTTATGTAAAGGTTTTAGACCAAAATAACCCGATTGTTTCCATGTCATATCCATTGTGGCGTGTTCGGTTTTGAGTAATTAAAAAAGCCGCCCTGTGTAGGCGGCCTTTATTTTGTTATTCGTAGTAGTGGCAAGCAATAACTTTGTTTGTGTTATTGTCGATTAATTGCCATTCAAAACCGAAACTCATTGTACTGATGAAATCGGAAGCATCTGTTTTGTTTTCAAATTTCCATGTTTTGTTTGTGTTTACATCTTTAAGTGTTAGCATTTTAAATTCTCCTTTTTGAATACTTGCGTTTTCTGATGTATCTTATGGCTTAATTATACTTGCGTTTTCGCAAGTGGTCAATAGGGAAATTAAAAATTTTTCAAAAAAAGTTTTGTGAAGGTGGTGAAAAGCTAGTGAATATCATATGTACCAAGTCGAAATGCCTTAATAATAAAGGCGGTAAATGTACGGCCAACGAAATATATTATGACGGCTTATGCCAAACATATTGCACTAGCCAACACGCCAGCAAGCAACACGCGGGAATATGCCAACGATCACATGGCAGAATGAAAAGCAAAGATAACAATATACTACGATAGGGGGTGAAACAATGGCGAAAACAACATATAAGGACTGGGAAGCAGAAGAAAAGATTTTGCTTTTACAAGGCTGGGCGCGCAACGGTTTAACAAATGAACAGATTGCAAGCAATATGGATATTGTTGTTTCTACCTTATGGGAATGGCGCAAGAAATCGCCCAAAATATCGAACGCCCTAAAAATAGGAAAGGACGAAGCAGATATACAAGTTGAAAATGCACTCTATAAAGCAGCACTTGAAGGAAATACAACGGCCATGATTTTCTGGCTTAAAAATCGACGTTCTAAAGAATGGCGCGATAAGATACAACAGGAAATCACAACCGAAAGCGCCGTTAAGTTGGTTATTGATAATAACGAATTGAGTGATACAGATGAGTAAAACAAATCTGTTTCGCGATGTAATACGGCCAACGCCTAAGCAAAAGGAATTTTTGAGGGCGGTTAAGCAAAACATATATACGCTATATGGTGGCGCTGCTGGTGGTGGTAAATCGTATATACTCCGCTGGGGTTTGATATGGCTGCTTATTGATTGGTTTATCAAAACAGGAATTAAAGGCATACGCGTTGGGTTATTCTGTGAGGATTATCCAAGTTTAGATGATCGTCAAATATCCAAAATCAAAATGGAGTTTCCGGAATGGTTAGGAAGCTATAAGGAAAGCAACCATGAATTCACATTAAATGATGAATTAGGCGGCGGCGTGATATGTTTCCGTAATCTTGATAAGCCAAGCAAATACCTTTCAAGTGAATTCGCTGCTATTGCTATTGATGAATTGACTTTGAATAGTCGCGATGTATTCGACTTTTTGCGTATGCGGCTCCGTTGGACTGGTATAACTGATACAAAGTTAATCGCAGCAACTAACCCGGGCGGTAAGGGCCATATGTGGGTTAAGGATTTATTCATTGATAGAAACTTTACAAAAGAAATGCAACCGTTCGCGGATAAGATTGCATATATCCAAGCAAGGGCAAGCGATAACCCGCATTTATCACAAAGTTATATAGATGCTTTAAATACATTGCCGGAAAAACTACGTAAAGCATACCTAGACGGCGATTGGAACATATTCGAAGGTCAAGTATTTACAGAATTCCGCACCGATAAGCATGTAATAGAACCGTTTGAAATACCGCATCATTGGCAACGGTATCGTTCAATGGACTGGGGTTATACGAAACCGTATGCAGTTTATTCCGCGGCCGTTGATTATGACGACGTTTTATATATTACGGGTGAGTTTTACGGCTGCAAGCCGGGCATGCCGGATACTGGTACACAGGAAACGGCAAGGGAAGTAGCGCAAAAGATAGAACACTTGAAAGACTATCAAGGAGTAGCAGACCCCGCAATATGGCAACGAACAGGACATGACGGCCCAACGATTGCGGAAATATTTGCAACTAAGGGCGTTTACTGGGTGCGTGCTGATAACGATAGATTGGCCGGACTTATGCAAGTACATCAACGATTAAAGGAAGGCAAGTTGAAGATATTTAGTAATTGCGTACACTTAATACGCACGTTACCAGCTTTAACCTACGACAAAATCAAAGTCGAAGATGTAGATACAAAACAAGAAGATCATGCGTATGATGCGGTGCGTTATATGTGTATGGCTAGACCGGTTAAATCAGTTAAACCAGAAAAACCATTTAATGACGGTTATAAATATGTTGATGATAGCGAAAGAGATGTGAGCGCATGGGGCGTATGAGTGAAAGGGCGTTGCGTGATTACGCCTTTAAGGTTCTAAAATCGGAATATGGCGAACGTGAAGAAAAAGGCGTTATTATTCCGGCTAAGTATACAGATGCACAACTAGCGGAATTCGCTAAGGCAATGCCGCAATGGCAATTAGAACAGATGTACGATATGATTTACGGTTCTGAAATGGTGGAATAATGGATATAGAACAAACAACATTTGATATATACGAAGCAAAACAAAATGTAAAAAGCGCATTAACCGCCACGTCAGAATGGCGCAAGGCTGCTGCTGAAGATTTTGCATTTATGCAAGGTAAACAATGGCAAGACGGCGATTTAAAGAATATGCGCGAAGCTGGACGGCCAGCAATTACAATTAACAGAATTAGACCGGTTATTAATCTGTTATGCGGTTATGCATCACAGAATGAAACAGAACCGGACTTTTTACCACGTTCCGAAGAAGATGATAGAATAAGCCGCGTTGCGAAAGGTATTACAAAATACTGTTTAGACCGTGCGAACTATCAACGCAATAAGGGCAAATGTTTCCGCGATAAGATTATTTGTGGTTTAGCTAATTACTGGGTATCGTATGAATTCGACTATACGAAGTTAGACGGCACTATTCAAATTGAACGTGTTTCTCCGTTTGATGCTTTCATAGATCCGGAATGTAAAAAGGACGATTTAAGCGATGCGCAATATGTTGGCCGATATAGCTGGGAAAGTGCTGCTAAGTTAAAGCAGATTTATCCGGAAAAGGTTGATGAAATCAACGCATTAAAAAGCAGATATGACGAAACCGAACAGGAAGCCGGCGTTATTGAAACAGTAGACGGCGAAGCGTTATGGTATAGCAGCAACTACAATAAAATCCGTGTAGTGCAGTATTGGTATAAGGAATACGGCAAGAAGAACGTATACATGACAAAAGAGGGTTTAATTGATGAAGCTAACCCGTTATTCGTTGTATTAATGGCTACTGGTAAGAAACCTACAAGTATTCCAGATACTAAAATCAGATACGCAACGTTCGCCGATAGTGTTCTATTGGAAGAAGGCGAAAGCCCTTATAAGCATGGTAAATTCCCGTTAGTGCGTGAATATTGTTACTATACCGGCGAATTGGTAGACGATGAACTGGAACCAGCTGGCGTAGTGCGTGATATTAAAGATGCACAAAGGGAATTAAACAAAAACCGAAGCCAACGCATGCATGTTGTTAATCAACAATCTTTAGGCGTTAAATTCTGGCAAGGTCAACTAACCGAACAGACTAAGCGCGATATTAAAAATAATAGCACTAAACCGGGCGCGAATATCTGGTTACCGCCGGGCGTATCATTCGTAGACGGCACGCCGGCAATGGATAGCAATATTAATATGGCGCTTGAACAACAATCAAGTAATGATTTTTATTCTATCAGCGGTATCACTCCGGAAAGCCTAAGCGGTAGCGTTGGCAGCATGAGCGGTAAGGCTATTGATTTACGCCAATCTGTTACAACTGTTCAAACGGCTGGTATTTTTGAACAATCAAAAGAAGCAGAACGCCAAATTGTCAAACTATTATGGGGTGAGAAAAACGCACCGGGTTTAATTCCGCAATTCTACAACGAAGCCAAAGCGATGCGTATTATGGGCGATGACGGGCAAAAGGAATTTGTACAGATTGCACCGGGTTTAAATCAACCTATGCAAGAACAAGTTTTAACCGATGCATTTGGGCAACCGCAACGCGATGCGGAAGGTAATCCAATTAAACAAGTTTTGTATGATCTATCCGCCTTTGATTTTGATATTGTAATCACTACAAGCCAAGCAAGCGCAACGGCAAGGCGTGCTAACTTATATCAATTATTGGAAGCTAAGAAATCCGGCGTTGATATCCCTATGGATATTATCCTTGATTTCATGGATTTCCCAGAAAAAGAAACGGTTAAGAAACGTATGCAAGAAGCGGCAGAAAAGCCAGCGTTACCAGAATTGCGCGTAAGTGGTTCGCTTGATGATATGCCAGCGGAAGCATTGAGCATGTACCTACAAACATTAGGCGTACAGATTTCACCGCAGCAAATCATGGCGGAACGGTTAGCCTTGAAAGGTAAACAACCAAACATTCAAAATGCACCGCCAATTTTACCGCCTATGAACGATTTAGGCACTATGTAATATAAACTATCAACACAATAATAAACGCTCCGTAATGGGGCGTTTTTTATATTATTTTGCCCTAAGTAACGGCGTTAAAAGGCTTGCTTATACATTATCGCCCGGCAACGGCGTTAAACTGCCATATTTCTTTATTCGTCCGGCAATGACGTTAAAAGGCTAAGGAGTATTAGATATGGAAAAAGATTTAGTTAATATCGAAGATGCTGGTTTCACTCCGGAAGATTTAGAAAACGCGGGCGTGAACGTTGATGAACATACCGAAGAAACGGATACACAGGGAACTGCAACAGATGAACCCTCTACAGATGATGCGGCGGAAAGTGATGCGAATGATGCGGAAGTAGATGCAGCGGCGCCGAACACTAATGAAGAAGAGCCGGAACACGAAGAAAACCATACAAACGATAACAATCTAAAAGCGGCACTTGCACAGGAACGCGCAAGACGTAAAGCGGCTGAAGAACGCGCAAGACAATTTGAAGCGCAACAAAGACCGATTACATTGCCAGATAGTGAAGTATCTGATATTCGGGACTTTGTACGCCGTGAAGCATTAAAACGCTTTAATTTAACGGCGGAAGATTTAGAAAGTCTTATGTTTGAAGATGTAAACAAATACAACGATTTCATTCGTTTTGAAGCTAACGCAGAATACACGATCACAAATCAACAGTTAGCAGTACACCAACAAAGACAAACAAATCTAAATTTCGTAAATGAAATTAAATCATTACCAAATTTCGGGGAACTATATCAACGCGGATTAGAAAAGCTAAACGGCATGACAATGCGCGATGCACAACCAATAAATGATGCGTTCTACCGCGTAGATATTGGAGAAGGTACCGATGCCGATTTTGAAACAATCAGAAAATTTGTTAATGAACTGCAAAATGAACGGGCAACGAATACCGACGTTACGAATAACCCGTTACAGGTGGCCGCAACGTTGCCAAAGGCTGGCGCGTTAAACGGTGGCGTTCCTACACCTAACAAGGTAACTGAAGAAGATATTTTGAAAGCGTATCAAACGGGCAACCTTGATGCATTGCCGGACGATGTACGCAAATATTTTGACGAATTATAAGGGGTAAAATATGGCAGACCAAAGAAACCAAGTTAATATTCCAGCGAATTTAGTACCTAAAGTATGGGCTAAAAAAGTATGGCATGAAGGTGTTAAAGATTCTTATTTTGATAAATTCACCGCAATGGACGGTTCCAATGTAGTACACCAAAACAAAGACTTAACAAATGTAAAAGGCGATAGCGTAGTATTCGGCTTGATGATGAATTTAAACGGGCCGGGCGTTGAAGGTAATCAAAAATTATCTGGCGCCGAAGATACGTTGAACATTTACGATTTTACTGTACAAACTAAATTAATCCGTAATGCGGTATCTCGCTATGAAGCGGACGACCAAAAAACACAATATGATATGTTGAAAGAAATTAAAGGCGCGTTGAAGCAATGGCTTGCTGATTGGTTGGATAACAAATTGATGAGTGAATTATGTTCGACTCCGTCCTCTTCTAAAGAAGCGGTAGCTGCAAGTGCTGCCGGTACATATTCCAGCATTACGGCAAATGATAAATTGACAACAACTATTATTTCCCGTGCTAAACGTAAGGCGATGATGAATGCACCAAAAGTGCAACCGATTAAAGTTGACGGCATGGATAAATACATCATGCTTGTTCACCCGTGGGCGGCACGTGATTTAAAAGATGATCCAAAATGGTTGGCAGCACAACAAAACGCAAATGTTCGCGGTTCTAAAAACCCTATCTTTACTGGTGCGTTGGGCGAATATGACGGCGTTATTCTTTATGAATATGAACGCGTATTATGCGATAATACAGGCGCATCTAGTGCGAATGTATGCCATAACTTATTATTGGGTAAACAAGCAGCATGTTTTGCAGTAGCAAGACCAGCTAAACACATTGAACAAACAGACGATTACGGCAACATCGCCGGTAATGGTATTGCGTTCTATGGCGAAGTTAAAAAAACAAAATTCAATAATAAAGACTACGGCTCTATTCAAGTATTAACTGGTGGCGTTGTAGAAAGCTAATTCTTGAATTATGGGCGGGGTAATACCCGCCTTTATTCTTATATGGGGTGAATATGAACGTAAAACAAGTTATCAATAGGGCGTTCATGCAAATAGGCGATACACCACAGGAGCAATATACACCGTACCATTTACTGGAGTATTACAACGAAGGCAATCACCTATTAAATGCCCTTATCGGTCAGTACTGCCCTAGTTTGGCACAGGCGACTCATGAAGATAATGGCACCGGACGGATTACGCTGCCCGGTCAATGTATCAGCGTGTTAAATGTCAAAGCCGATGATGCGGACGTACAGGCCTATCATGTATTGAATTTACAAACGATAGTATTTGATGCAGATCATGAGCAGAAAATAACCGTTGATTATATAATGACTGCTGGCTATAAGAAACTGGAAGATGAAAGCGGACTACCGGCAGAATTAGAAACATTACTTGTTGATTACATCGTATATAGGGTTATGAACCTTGATATATCCGGCGTAACGGCGAATATGGTTAATGCGTTGCAATCCATTAATGACGGTTTAGGCAATAATGAAAGCGTAATAGCGGAAGGGTACTGGAATTATGGTAGTAAGCGAATTGATTACGCTGGTTAATGTAGAGTCTAACGAAATATTAGATGAACAGTTGGAATATATCCAATACATTAATGCAGCTATTGACTGGCTAACTACTATTCTAGTTAGCATTAAAGACCGCGAAGTAGTTAAGAATACCGATATACCGAATTTGAAAGCGGTTCCGTCAGATTTCATGGGGTTCGTTCCTAAAAGTGGTTATCCTATACGCATTATTAACGGAACGTTTGAAACCTATGACGGGGAAACGGTCAATCAAGTGTTTTATAGCGTACGGAAAAATCACGTTGATGAAATGGACGATACTATTCCGTTTTCTGAATTCTTTCATCAGTATTTAGTGCAGCTTATATCTTTTATGGTTAAAAAGAAATCACTCATGACGGATTATGCGGCATATGATAAACAATTCATAGACTACATAACGGAACAGATTAAGGCGGCAAGAGGTATAGCATAATGGGCGTTAAACAGGTGGCAACTACAAACGGGTTCCGGCTGGGCCTTGATTGGAGCAACCCGCCGGAAAATATCGACGTGCAAGCGCTAACACAGGCGCAACAATGCGAATTCGATAGAACAGATAATGCATTGCGTACTGTTCCGGGTATTCGTATATTGTATGATTTTGGACTACCAGTAGAAACGCTATATCATGATGTGTACCGTAATAAGTGGTACTTTTCTAGTGGCCGAAATTTGTATGAAACAGATTTTAGTAGTAATAAACTATTAGGCACATTAAACGGTACCGAACGGCCAAGATATCATGCGTTTGGTGGTGATATTCTTATTGCCAGCGGTGATAAATTACAAGCCATTTCCGGTAGCGGTAAATTATCCACTATTGAAAGTCCGGCATGTGATATAGTATCAAGTCATTCTGGGCGTGTACTGATTGCATCGACTCATTCGCATCGGTTGAATTGGTCGGCAGTTGGCGACTACAACGCATGGACTCATAACTCAAATGATGCATCAAGTGCGCAATATGTAGACGTTGGCTATAAAGACCAAGGCAGCATTATTGCAGTTAATTTCTTATCTAGGGCCATAATCGTATACAAAGAATACGGGCGCGTGTATCAAGTAATTGGTACGCCAGATGCACAGAATTTAACTGTGTATCCGTTATCTTCTACAGGTTATTGTAGCGGTGCAACGGTAAGCGTTGATGATCGCAGCTATTATTTAGGCAATCAAGGGTTCATGTCTTTCATGCCTACAAATACCTATGCAGAAATACAACCGTTTGAAACTGGCTTGAATATTAACTCTTATCTATTGAAGTACATTACAAAAGATTGCGAAGTATGGCACATATCCAGTAGAAAGCAAATCTGGATTAAACCATATAATGGCGAAACAGTATTTATATATCACTACTTGCCACGATATGAGGACGGAAGGGGCGTTTTCACATCAAGAAAATTCACGCATGGCATCAATGCGGCGGTGAATGTGGATAAAGAAGTATACATAGCATACGGAAATAAAATTGGTATCCTTGATGAAACGATAGATACCGATGATGCGGTAGAAATTCAAACGTTAATAATTAGCGGCAATAGATTGGCAACCCGTCAATTTGTGTTGATTATGAACTATAATTTTGTAACGCATAATCTTATTCCCGGTCATGGTACTATTGGCATCTCAAATAAGAAGCCTAAGCCAATTAACTTTTCAAGTAAGGCAACAAAAACCTACTATGCGAATGAAAAGCTATACGAAGCCAAAACATTAATGAATGTTAATGAGTACACGAAGGCGTATAAGATTGGCGGCGGTGCAAATCGTAATGTACAATTTAAAATCAATGTTCAAAAGGGCGCTATTTCGTTACGCCAGTTAGATTATACGTATGAAGAGGTTTAAACATGGCATATAAAGAAAAATACCCTTTGGATATAACGCCACAGGGCGATACTGTACAAGATAGTATTAAGAAAAACCGCGATGAATTATTGAACGTTGCGCAACAAATGGAACTCAAAGCCGGCGGCGGTGGTACCGGTGGCGGTGGTGGTACTGGTGGATTACGTAACAGGGTATTGAGTGGTAAAGTAAGCAATGGGGAATTCTCATTCTTAACAGGCGATAACCTAAGCGTAATGATTGACGGTAGCCAAACGCCTGTATTGCTATCATTCGCCGACGGTTTCAACGATTACGGCGCGGTGGATTATATCCAAACGATTAACCGTAAACAAAGCGCATGGAGTCTACCGGCCAACAATACATCGTATTTATACATTGAGCGTTCAGCATCTGGCGGCCTAACCTATGGCAGTACAACGCTTGAACCAATGCGCCAGCCAAATGCACCAGCAGCGGCAACGGATAAAATGTACTACAACACTACAAATGAAAAAATGTATGTGTATACTGGCACGTATTGGAAAGAAATATTGCGCGTAGTGGTAGCGATTGCCGTTACAGATGCAACGCGTGTAAAGTCAATCAAGTATTATGATCCAAATGTAAACACTGCAACAGATGCCGTAATTGGTACGCGTACGGTTGACGGTAAAGCATACGCATTAACAGATATTCTTAATCAAATGGCGGAAGCTATTAAAAAGATTGCTGGCGACGCTAGTTTTACAAACAACCCAAGCCGAACGCTTAAAACTATCACGGATACGGTAAACGGATTAAGTAGTGCATATTATCGTAAAACGGATACAGTAGCCAACGCAACGCATGCGGTTAGTGCAGATACGGCAACGCGGGCCAATTCAGCTGCAACGGCGGATAATGTTGCGACGTGTGTTAAAAAGGCCGGCGATACTATGACTGGTACGTTAAAGGTTCCGGGCCTTTCCAGTAATTCGATTGATTTAGATTATCTTGCCAATAACAAGGCGGGTTATAGCGGTTTTACATTTGGTGAATTAAATAACTACCGTATATGGGGTACTGATTATTGGGGTATTGGCGCCATGTTCCCGTGGTATACAAGCCAAGACCGCGTGTTAGGTACTCAGCTTTATTTTGCTAACAGTAACGCGGCATTTATTCGTTTTGATACAAATACCAAGGGCATGACGGAATGGCAACGCATCGCAACGTTTGAAAATAACAATACGTTGACGTTCCCAAATGGCGCAAAGTTAAAGGTGGAATAATATGCCTAATTTAGTACTAGAATATAACGGCCAAACATACCGGTTCGGATTAACTGCAAATGCAGCAGTAACAAACGGCCAAAATATTAAGGTTCCATTTAATGGAACTGAACTATACGCACGCATCGGGAATGACAATACACCATTAAAGGTTATTAAAAACGGAAGCACGTATTCGGTACAGTATAATCCGGTTGCTTTTAATAATATTTATGTAGATAGACCGGCAAGTGATTATTCAGAATGGCGTAACACAGTATTTTTCCCAAGTGGAAATTATCGTATCACAATGGACGGAAGAACGCGAGATAGTCGAGAAATACGCATTAATGATAGTAGAAACCTAGAAATAGTAATGAATATTATCGGTCAAGGATATGGCAATCAGCGTTTAAAACTAACTATTAACGGATATTATGACAGGCAATTACAAGCCGGAAGCAATCGCAATAAATTCAGCATAGAACGAATAGGGGATTAGTGATGCAACTTGAAAGCCTTGAAAGTATGATTAAAGACTATGAACGGCGCACGGGTGAACGTGTTAGTCTTGAAGGGTTTTATTTCGATGAAAATAATAACTACAAAGACAAATACAATTACTATTTCAAATGGTTCTCTAATGCTGGGTTCTTATTCTGGACTATCAACGAACATGACGGCCAACGGTATTTTACTATTTGGCAGACATACGGCGATATGAAAGTAATAGGCAAGTACATCGTGGAAGTAATGAAGATGAATGAACTTGATGTAATTGTAACGGCAACACATCGAAGCGTGCGCGGTTTCATTAAAAAGTGGAACATGGAACGCGTTCCAACTATGGACTATTCCTATAATGGGTTTAATTACAAAGTACTGAAAACGGTGCGAAAACACCTTGAAGCGACTTTGTAGAAAGGAAAAGCATGTTTAAATTTGACTTGCAATTATTTGGCGGCGGCGGTAAAAAGTCGAAGGTAAGCAGCATTGATGCAAAACTACCTACGGCAACGGCCGACGAAAAGCAACTATTACAAGGCCAAATGGATTGGATTAATAACACCAATCGAAGCGCCAACACCTTGCAAGGTATGGGCGATGCGGCCTTGAATAACGTGATAACGCCAGAATACGGCAATATGTATAATTCGTATTTAGGCGCTAACCGTGGCAATCAAAATGCAATAGGGGCGTTACAGAACCTAGTAACAACGGCCGGCGCCAAGAATTTAACTGATAACACGCGGTATGCAAATCAGTTAGCGGCAAGCGTTGATACTATGAACAACGGCGCAAGCCAACTGGCTAACGAATATAACGGCGCATTGCTTAATAATCAAAACGCAATGAATAGCATCACAAACGGCCAACTACCTACAGGCTATGCAGATGCTAGACGGCAAGCGTTAAACAATGATTTACAGGCAACTGTAGGCAATGCAGTTTCTAGCCTAGAAAGTCGCGGCATTGTGAATTCATCTATTACAGATAATGCATTAAATGATATTAGCAAGAACGCATCAAATACACTTGCGGCACAATATTCAAATGATTTAGGCCAAGCGGCGGCACTCAATACGCAAGCGCTTAATAATAATTTAAGCGGTATCGGTGCAAAAATGGGGTTATGGGGTAATACCTACAATAACAACCAAAACGGTATTATTAATCAAGCAAATCTAATGAACCAAGGTTATGCAAATCAGATGAATAACGCCGGCACCGCAGCGGGTTTAGTAGGTCAACGCGAAGGGTTAGCGCAAAACCCTATTAATACAGGCGCAACAACACAAAGCGCGGCAATTCAACCGGCCAAAGATTACTACTCTATGAGCCAGTTAAATAACGCGGATCAAGAAGATTTACTTAATAGATTTATGTCATTACGTTATGGACTAGCACAACCAGCACAAACAATGGTTAAGCAAGGTTCTGGCGGTTTCTTTGGAGGGCTTATGAAAGGTTTTTGTTTTGTAGCGGGTACTGAAATTGCAACACCAGAAGGTGGCAAGGTTATTGAAACGTTTGTAAATGGTGATACTGTTATCACGTTGGGTGCGGTTAATGAAGTAATTGCATTGCATGATATGGGCGAAAAAGAAACACATCGCCTTGAAACTGTATCCTTTGGCGTAACAACAACAGGCACGGAAAAGGTATTGACTCCGGAAGGTTTAAAATTAGTTAGTGAATTGGTAGTTGGCGAAGTTATTATGACGGTTAATGCTTATGAACCGGTTACATTAAGCGAAGCAACTGGCAATACTGAACACGTATACGAATTGCAATGTACTGGCGATAATTTATTCTATGCTAACGGCATTATGGCGGAAGGTATCAACGAAGACGAATTGAAAGCTATTGCAGATGCAGCGGAAGAAACACCGGAAGAAAAGCCAGCTAAAAAAACAACTAAAAAATCCAGCAAGCAAGATAAACCAGTAGAGAAAGTAGAGGAATAACACAATGGGCGTTATCTACGTTAAAGACTTTGAACCATGGGCGGCGTTGGGTGAATTAGCCGGTCAATATTTCTCTCACCGTTTAGGGGCATTACAAAATAACAAAATGGCTAAAGGCTATCAAGCAATGCTAGGCGGTGGCGGTGGTGGCGCTGGCGGGGAACAAGACCCGAACGCGCTACAAGTTATGGATAATAATAACCGTATGGCGGGAATGGGTATGCAACAACCTAATAGCGCCGGTCAAATTAACCAGTTATTATCTAATTCCAATAACACATTTGCCAATAATTTGATGCAAAAGAATAATATCGGATTATGGGGTGGTCAAAATCCAGCCGCACCAGCACAACCGATGCAAGCTAATACAGATGCACCAAGTAATCCGGTTACTGATCAACGCTTTAACGCTTATATGAATGAGCCAAGCCCTACATTACAAAAGCAGTTGCAAGCACAGGCAGCGCAAGCACCACAAATGCCAGCAACGCCAGCACAACCGCAACAAAACACAGGGTTATGGAATTTTCAAAATCTAAATAATACTGGTATTAATACAGGGGCACCGCAATCATATCAAGAAATGATGCAACAACGGGCGAACGCACCTTTTCATGGGGCGCCCAATTCGGCCGTAAATGGTAACGCCGATGCGGATAAAGCGCCGGGCCAATACTCTATACCAGATAAAGCAAGCGTAACAAGCGAAGCACGTAAACAACTAGGGGCTAATACGTTAGCCCTAGTTAAAGCCGGTTTTGATTTTAAGACCGCGCAAGGTTTAGCCAGCGAACAATATCAAACTGACGTTAATAATATGTACATGCAACAAGTCAACGAATATCAAGAAAAAGTGCTTGAACCAATGCGCCAGCAAATCATGAATAGCCTTGTATTTACACAGGATAAAGACGGCAACCCGGTTGTAGATACCTATAACACAAAACGGGTTAAAGGGTTGGCGCCAGCCGTTGCAAGATATAACTATCTAGCCGGTAAAGTTGGCGCTGGTACTATTGATATGAATAACTTGAACAGTATTGCGGCACTTGATAAACCAGATTATAAGTTTAGCAGCGCACAAAACGGCCATATTGTACGATACAACATGGGCGACGGTACTATTCAAGATATGGGCGGTTATGGCAAGGTTGAAACAAAACAATTTGCCAACGGTCAAGTTATCGTAATGACTCCGGACGGACAAATGAAAAACATCGGTAATTTCGGGGCGAAAAACATTAAAGTTATGCCAGACGGTAAAACGTATATTGTTGGCACAGACGGCAGCATGAAATATGTAGGTACACATGTTAAACCGGCAACGGCTACACAGTCCGGCACTAGTGGATATAATGCGCAAGTATTACGTACGTTATCCGCACAACATACCGCATGGGTTAAAGCTAACCCAGATAAGGCACAAAATGAAAGTCCTTATTACGGGCAATTACAAAGTGCGTTAAGTGGTGCGCCTACTGCTGGCGGTGCTGGTGCTGCTGGAACGCCAACGGTTAAACGGCAGCCGACTTATTCAAGCGAAGAACAAGCAGCAATTTCCAAGCGAATGAATGAACTTTCAGCGCAAGGCTGGAGTGATGATCAGATTGCGGCGGAACTTGATGCGGCCGGATACGGTCAATATAAATCGTGGTTAAAGTCTTATTAAATATAAAGGGGTAGACTATGGGTGCGTTTGATGATATTACAGGCCAATATGGCAAGGCAGCTGGAAACGGTAACGCCTTTGAAGATATTACAACCGAATACGGTTATGACGTAGGCAACGCGCCCAAGCCTACGTTTTGGGATAGCGTTAAAAATAATGCCGAATATGTTGCTAATGGCGTTAAAAACAATATTGAATGGATTGATAAAACCGGCAAAGAAATTAACGACAATGTAGGTAATACGTTAACCAACTGGAAAGATGATGTAGTAAACAAAGCAAACAATCTAGGTAATGAATATTCTAAAAGTGCTGCCAATGCGATTGATGCTAATGGCGGCCACTTTTTTTAATTTGATTATAATTTATTCCCTA
>OAWM01000719.1_pt1 | contig 18077 bp, 17 predicted proteins | sample 1495501 | NCBI WGS metagenome assembly OAWM01 (sample SAMEA2580210, study PRJEB22360) | human gut metagenome | biome: human gut; feature: human-associated habitat; material: faeces | place: Denmark | collected 2008/2010 | reverse complement strand
CTGCCGAAGGGGCTTTGTGCGATGACTAGGGCTGAATAAAAAGTGAGTGTGGGCCCCGCCGTTCGTTCGAACGGCGGAGCCCACGTTAATATTTCAGCCAACGTACGTCATGGCAATCCCCGGTAGGTCCCCGGGTGCCCCGCGGCGGGCTGGGTTTATTATCTGAGCGACTTTGCGAAGCAAGGGGAGCGAAGATAAAAACCCAGCCCGCCGCGGGGCACCCGGGGACCGCAGGGACGGGAGCAGCTATACTACTCTCAGTAGTTAAGGGTCGCGGATCCGCCGCGTCGCCGCTCTCAACAGGAGGTCTTTGTTTATGGCAGATCAAAAGCCGGTTGTCGGGATCATCATGGGCTCTAAGTCCGATCTGGGCGTTATGGAAGGCTGCACCGCCGAGCTCGAGGCGCTTGGTGTGCCCTATGAGCTCGTCATTGCGAGCGCACACCGCACGCCGGCGAAGGTCCACGAGTGGGCCTCGACTGCTGCCGATCGCGGTATCAAAGTAATTATCGCTGCCGCCGGCAAGGCCGCTCACCTGGGTGGTGTCGTGGCTGCCTTTACGCCGCTGCCGGTTATCGGCGTGCCTATGAAGACAAGTGACCTGGGCGGTATGGACTCGCTGCTGTCGATGGTGCAGATGCCTTCGGGCGTGCCCGTGGCCTGCGTTGCCATCAACGGCGCCAAGAACGCCGCCATCTATGCCACGCAGATTCTGGGTGCTTGCGACCCCGAGTACCGCAAGGTTATCGAGAAAATGAAGCAGGAGATGGCCGACGCCTAAGCGGCTTGCCATTCCGCTGCAATCATAGGGAGAGTCATGTCCGACTATCAGGGAAAACGTTTCTCGGCTTCTCAGATCCCCGATCCATCCAAGGCGGGATCGGCCCGCTCCATGCAGCAGGGTCGGGCATCCTTTCCTCAACAGGCTCGTGCGCCGCGCCCCGTAACGCCGACGTCCCATCGCCGTCAGGATACGCCGGCTGCGTATCGCCCCTCGTCATATGGCACGGCAAAGAAGCGGACCCGGACGACGAGGCAACCGAGCGGCGCTCCGTCCAGCTACACCGAGCCGCCGCGCAAGAAACGCCGCTCCATCATCCCCATTCTGCTCATCATCATCGGCATCGGCCTGATTGTTGCCGCCGCTGCCATCTTTATCAATGCTCAGATTGGCTATAAGCAGGCAAGCGATTCGTACCAGAAAATCGAGAAGCAATATGTAAGCGATAAGGACGCCAGCGGCGTGCCGATTATCGACTTCGATGCACTTGCCCAGACAAATCCCGAGGTTGTGGGTTGGATTTACGCGCCGGGAACCAACATCAACTATCCCGTGGTGCAGACCAATAACAACTCCAAATACCTCAACACGCTGTTCGACGGTACGGCCAATGCGTCCGGGGCCATTTTCCTGGATAGCGATGACACCGCGCCGGGAATGGTTGACCAGCAGACCACGATCTACGGCCACCACATGAATGACGGGTCGATGTTCAACGTGATTTCGGACACCACCGACCAAGCGACATTCGATAGCATCGAGTACGTATATTACATCACGCGCGATGCAACGTATAAGCTGCGACCGCTGGCGACCAAGGTCGTCGAGGATACGTATGCCAAGGCGCGCACGCCTAATTTTGAGGGTGACGACGGGCTCAAGAACTACCTGTCCGAGATGCTCGACGGTGCTTCGGCAGTGGCGAGTGATGCAGGCGATCGCGCTGCTTCGGCAACCAAGGTCGTGACGCTCGTGACCTGTCGCTCACTGTCATTTAGCAATACGCGCGCCGTCATGGTGCTCACGCCGGTCGAGGAATAGATTGTTAAGAGTAGCTAAAAGAGCCCCGTCCCAAATGAGCTGCTCGATGACGGTAAAAGGAGGAAATGATGCTCGAGAATGGCAAAACGATGCCTTCGATTGATGCTTGGCTGCGCGAGGCCAAAGCCGATTCGTCGGCGCCTGCGTGCGGTATGTATCTGACGCATAACGGTGTGGTGCGTGCGACGCCCAAGGCCGAGGTGCGCGGAGTTGAGACCGGTGGCGTGGCGCCGGGCCACAAGGTGGGCGGCATGGTCTTTGACTACGACGCCGAAAAGGTGCGGTCTGCCATCGAAGCCACGCGCGCGATGCCCGGCATCGGCTATGTGCGCGTGTGGCTGGCGAGCGGCGAGCTTTCCGTGGGCGACGATATCATGCTCGTGCTCATTGGCGGAGACATTCGTCCGCACGTGGTCGATGCCCTGCAGTCGCTTGTCGGCACCATCAAGAATGAATGCGTGAACGAGGTAGAGCGCGAGGCATAGGGCTTTGCGATCGATTCGAGCCCATCTGTAGCAAGAGCCCGCTGGCAGTTAGATTGAACTGCCAGCGGGCTTACTTGTCCGTTGGAACCGACTTGCAGCAGCGCCAGCGCTATACGCGTGTGGCGTCCTTGGGGCTCATGGTCATGCTCTGGAAGCGATTTTCCATGTATTCATTATCGAAATACTTGCCGTAGAACTGCGCGACGGGAATATCCGGCTCCGTGCCGTTGACGCGCTGGTACCAGTAGTCGAGCGACTGTAGCGTCATGACGCCGTCGACCAGCATAATGACGGTAAAGATGACGGTAGCCGAGTAGCGGCTCTTCCACGGAATCATGTTGATGAGCTTGAGCAGCCTCGGCAGCAGCAACTTGATCCAGATAAGGCCACCCAGGCCCCACAGGCAGGCAAAGCCCGTGCAGGTGCGTCCGCCCGTAAGGACGGCGAGTGGGTCGGGCATGCCGAACAGCTTCATGTGCGAGTAGCTCCACGAGACCACGCCAAATGAGGTCTGCATAAACCAGCCCACGAACACCTCAAAGCTCGCGCCGAGCACAGCGCTTACCAGGAAAATGATGATGGGGTTCTTTTTATAGAAGCGGTTGAGCACCATGGTCATGAGTACGGCGCCAAAGCCATAGATGGGGCTGAAGGGACCGAACAGCATGCCGGCGCGGTCCTGGTAGACGCCTGGGTCGTCGACCGTCATGTGCCAGATGTCCTCGGCGATCAGGCCGAGCACGCAGCAGACGAGGAATACCCAGAACAGGTTGAAGTAGTTGAGCTTGATGTAGCCCTCGCCGGTTTCATCGCGGCCGAGCATGCCCTCGGCGGCGGCGTCGCGGTCGAGCATCTCCTGCAGGCGGCGCTGCAGTTCGCGCTCCTGGCGAAGCGTAGGATCGACGGTGGCTGAAAGCGCGATGAGGATACCGAGCTGAATCGCGGGACGAAGCAAGAAGAGCCCGATGCCCTGGAGCATCACGTCGACCAAAAGCTCGACGACGGTAAATGCGATAAGGATATAGGACAGGCGTGCGGCGTTGCGGCGCTGGTTCTTAATGAGGTCAAGGCCAAAGATGATCAAGATGACCGCGCTCGCCGCCGAGAGCATGATGCCGGCGACGATAAGGCCGACCGCGACGAGCGTGTTGTCGCCGAGTTTGGCGGCGGCGTTGCCGTTGATGAGCGCGGTGATGACCTGCCACATAAAGGCGGCGACCGACGGGAGCGTGCCCACGCCGGACAGGATGCACAGGACGGCATACACCTTAATGATGAGGGGGATCTTCTTGACCTCCGTGGCGCTGGGGACGCCGGGGTCGAGTTCGTTTCGATCCATACAGAACCTTTCTCGTTTTGTCCTAGGTTACAAGGATACGCCGCCGACCTGCTAAAAGACAGGACGAACGTCCCAATTGCAGCAATGTAAGCCCTAACGGTAGGCGAGACGCGTCGCGACGGAAGCATACAGGATCGTTGTCCCCGCGGGCGGGTTTCCCAATAAAATGTTTGGTCGCAAAACTGATTATAAGCTCGGTGGGCTTTTAAAAAGCGCTGCTCATGCGCGGGAGTGCTTGTCTTGCCGTGCGTATAATAGGGCAGGTAACGCCAAATAACGAGGCTCTGAGGGGATGCCATGTCTCAAGAAACCATCCGCGCGGCCGAGCGTGCCACGGGACAGGTGACGACCATGTCGACGTATGATCCGGACTCCGACCAGCTGCATGAGGAATGCGGCATCTTTGGTGTGTGGGCACCCGATCGCGATGTGGCTCGACTGACGTACTTTGGTCTGCGCGCGTTGCAGCATCGCGGCCAGGAATCAGCGGGAATCGCCGTGGGCGATGGCGGCACGGTTATGGTTCGTAAAGACCTGGGACTGCTCGATCGCGTGTTCTCCAACGCTGACCTGTCGACGCTCTCCGGCCAGCTGGCCGTGGGCCACGTGCGCTATGGCACCGCCGGCGCCAAGAGTTGGGAAGCCTCGCAGCCGCATCTTTCTACCATCAACAGCGTCATCATCGCGCTTGCTCACAACGGCACTCTGGTCAACACCGACGAGCTGCGCCGTCAGCTGATCGAGCTGGGCGTGCCGTTCCTCTCCAATTCGGATTCCGAGGTCGCGACCAAGCTTATCGGCTACTTTACCCAGCGTACGGGCCACCTGCGCGAGGGCATTCGCAAGACCATGGAGCTCGTGCGCGGCGGCTACGCCATGACGCTCATCAACGAGCAGGCACTCTACGCTTTCCGCGACCCGCACGGCATTCGTCCGCTGGTGCTGGGCAAGCTCGTGGACGAGGGCCTGGACCAGGCCGACGCAGCTTCTGTTTCGCAGCTGCCCTCGCAAGACGGAGCCTCGACGGCCGACTCCGCCGTCCATATCACGCGCGCCGGCGGCTGGGTCGTTGCCTCCGAGACGTGCGCACTCGATATCGTGGGTGCCGAGTATGTCCGTGATGTCCGTCCCGGCGAGATCTTGCGCATCAGCGCCGAGGGCCTGGTGTCCGAGCAGGGTGTGCCCGCAGCCGAAGAGCCCGCCAACTGCATCTTTGAGCAGGTCTACTTTGCCCGCCCCGACTCCATCATGAACGGCAAGAGCGTCTACGCCTGCCGTTACGACATGGGTCGTCAGCTGGCACACGAAGAGCCCGTCGAGGCCGATCTGGTCATCGGCGTGCCCGACTCCGGTCTGCCGCCCGCGGAGGGCTATTCGCACGAGAGCGGCATTCCCTTTGGCGAGGGCCTCATCAAGAATCGCTATGTGGGCCGTACGTTTATCGAGCCCACGCAGGAGCTGCGCGCCATGGGCGTGCGCATGAAGCTCAACCCGCTGCGTGACAACATCGAGGGCAAGCGCCTGGTCGTGATCGACGACTCCATCGTACGCGGCACCACCATGGTGCAGCTCGTCAAGATGCTGCGCAATGCCGGCGCCAAGGAGATTCACATCCGCATCAACTCGCCCGAGGTCATCTGGCCGTGCTTCTACGGTATCGATACCGACGTGCAGTCGCAGCTCATCAGCGCCAACAAGACGGTCGAGGAGATCTGCGAGTATATCGGCGCCGATTCGCTGGCCTTCCTTTCGGTTGAGGGCCTGCTGAAGGTCATGCCCAAGGGCGGCTACTGCGATGCGTGCTTTACCGGCCGTTATCCCGTGGCGATTCCCGAGAGCTTTGGCCGCGACAAGTTCATGGAGGGCTTTAAGCCCCGCAACCTGGATAAGCCGCTGCACTTTGACGATGACGCCGTGGTCGAGAAATACGACGACCGCAGCTGGGAAGAGAAGCACGGCGAGGCTTAAAACCTGCCATGTAGGGACAGGTTTATTTTGGTAGGTTTTACCTGCTGTTTTGTTGATATGGCGGCGCGTGCTGTTATGGCGCGCGCCGAAATGAACGCAACTATGAGCACCGTTTGGCGCACGCGCGGCGCCACGGTAGTGGGAGAGGAAGGCTCAGATGAGCGACAGCAAGCATGTGACGTATGAGGATGCCGGCGTCGATACCGCTGAGGGCGGCCGCGCCGTCGACGCTATTAAGCAAATGGTTAAGGACACCAACCGTCCCGAGGTCATCGGCGGCATCGGTGGCTTCGGTGGCTTATTCTCGGCCGCCGCGCTTAAGGATATGGAAGACCCGATTCTGATTAGCGGTACCGACGGCGTGGGCACCAAACTCGTGCTTGCCCAGATTATGGACCGTCACGAGACGGTGGGCCAGGACCTGGTCGCCATGTGCGTCAACGACATTTTGGCTTCGGGCGCCGAGCCGCTGTTCTTCCTGGACTACGTTGCCATCGGCCACATTGAGGCCGAGCACATGGCAAAGATCATCAAGGGCGTGGCCGATGGCTGCAAGCTCGCGGGCTGCGCGCTCGTGGGCGGCGAGATGGCCGAGCACCCCGGCGTCATGGCTCCTGCCGACTACGACCTCGCCGGCTTTACCGTGGGTGTCGTCGATCGTCCCAAGATGCTCGACCCCGCGAACGTCCGCCCCGGCGACGTGATTCTGGGTCTGCCTTCCACCGGCGTGCACTCCAACGGCTACTCGCTCGTGCGTAAGGTCATCGGTGTTGACGGCATCAAGCCGGGCACGCCCGAGGCCGCCGCTAAGGCCGAGGAGCTGAGCCGCCCGCTCGAGGAGCTCGGCGGTGCATCGCTGGCCGACGCCCTGCTGGCTCCCACGCGCATCTACGTCAAGCCGATTCTTGAGCTGCTGCGTGGTGGCGCTCCGGTGCACGCCATTGCCCACATCACCGGCGGCGGCATCACCGAGAACCTCAACCGCGCGCTTGCCGATGACGTCGACGCCGTGGTCACCCGTAACGGTGCCGAGATGGGCTGGGACGTTCCGCCCGTCATCACTTACGTGTCGCGCCAGGCCGAGCTCGCGCCCAACGAGGCGTGCAAGACCTTCAACATGGGCGTTGGCCTGTGCCTGATCGTTGCCCCCGAGGACGAGGCCGCGGTGACCGAGGCCTTGGTTGCGCTGGGCGAGAAACCGTTCCGCGTGGGCGAGTGCGTCGAGGGTTCCGGTAAGGTCGTGTACTCCGATGAGCGCTAACGAGCAGATGGCTGCCGCCGAGGGCCTGGACTTTATGCCCTATACCCGTCCGACCGGTACCGATACGGCTGAGCCGCTCAAGATCGGCGTGCTCATCAGCGGTTCCGGCACCAACCTGCAGGCACTGATCGATCTGATCGCCGCGGATAAGCTCAATGCCTCGATTGAGCTCGTGGTGTCGAGCCGTCCTTCGGCCAAGGGTCTGCAACGTGCCGAGCGTGCGGGTATCCAGACGTTGACCCTTTCCAAGGATGTCTATGCCGATCCCATCGCCGCCGACGAGATCATCGCGCACGAGCTGCTCGAGCGCGGCTGCGAATATGTGGTCATGGCCGGTTACATGCGCATGGTGCATACGCCGCTGCTGGCGGCGTTTCCCAACCGCGTGGTCAACTTGCATCCGGCGCTGCTGCCGAGCTTTACCGGCGCGCATGCGATCGACGATGCCTTTGCCCGCGGCGTCAAGGTGACCGGTGTGACCGTACATTTTGCCAACGAGATTTACGACAACGGCCCCATCATCGCCCAGCGCGCGCTGGCTGTCGAGGAAGGTTGGGATGTCGACACGCTCGAGGAGCACATCCACGCGATTGAGCACGTGCTGTATCCCGAGGTTGTTCAGATGCTCGCCGACGGCCGCGTCCACGTGCTGGAGAGCGGCAAGGTGGCAATTGATGCACCCCGCGGCTAGCGGTGCACAGTACAATTTAGTTGAGTGGTCAGGGTGGTCATTGGCGCCAAGGTGCGTGTGACCACCTTTTGTTTTTGGTAGTCACCTGCGACGTTCTTGAATGACTGGTCGTTTAAGAACGTCGCAGGTGACTAGGTGAGAGAGGTGAGCGCATGGCGGATAGCGAAGCACTGTTTACGCCTGAGCTGGTGTTTTTTGATTGGGAGTGCGCGACGCCGGATGAGGTGTTTGCGCGGCTCGAGGGCGAGCTTGCACCACGCGGCTACATTGTGCCCGGTTGGCTTGACGCCGTCCGCACGCGCGAGGATGCCTATCCCACGGGCCTTGCCATGCCGGCGGCCAACATCGCCATCCCGCATACCGATCCGGGGTTTGTGGCTAAGCCCTATATCGCGGTGGTAAAGCCCGCCGCGCCCGTGACGTTCAGTGCTATGGCGGGCATGGGTGCCCCCGTGCCGGCGCAGATCATCATCAACCTGGGCATTGCCGAGCCGGGCGGTCAGGTCGAGGCACTTCAGGCGCTCATGAATATCTTTATGGACACCGACGCTGCGGCCGATGTGCTTGGCCAGACCACGTGCCAGGGCATGGTCGATGCCATCCGCCGTCACTTCTAAGCCGGCACTGGGGGACTGTCCCTAATCGCCGGCAGAAAAGGAATGTCCCTAACTGCCAACAGCCAGAACAGCCCCCTTTGCACCAAAATGGTGCAGATTAACCTGTCCCCCATGCACCAGGTATGTCGTGGGGGCCGCGTTGTGACACAATGGCGTTTGTTCGATTCGTGATGCGAAAGGCCAACTATGGCAAACAAGAAAAAGAACTCCGAGGCCGCGCCGACGCCCGAGCAGCAGGCTCGCGCTGCCTCCAGCTCTCGTAAGAAGCAGCGCAAGACGTACGTGTCTAAGACCGTCAAGATCGTCCTGGTGGTTATCGGCGTGCTGGCAATGCTGCTTTCCGTCTCGGCCATGGCATGCTCCGGTCTCATGTCGCAGACCGAAAGCACCAACTCGGGCTATAAGCTCACCGGTGGTGTCGCCGCTACCATCAACGGCACCAACCTTACCGAGGACACCGTGACCAAGCAGATTATGAGCATGCGCACGTCCTATGGCTACACCAAGGACAAGGACTGGGCGCAGTATCTGGTCGACAACGACCTGACGCCCAAGAAGTACCGCAAGCAGCTCATCGATTCCTACACGCAGCAGATCCTGCTTCAGCAGGCGCAGAAGGAAAACGGCGTGACCGTCTCGGACGAGGAGGTCGAGAAGGCTTGGAAGGACGCGTGCAAGAGCGCCGGCGGCGCCAAAGCCTTTAAGAAGACGCTTAAGACCTATGGCTACACCGAGGACACCTACAAGGACTCGCTCAAGGAGAGCCTGGCGCAGCAGAAGCTCAAGGATGCCGTGGCACCCACCAGCAAGCCCAAGGACAGCGAGATTGTCGATTACATCAATGAGAACCTGTCCAACTACAACGATGCCCGTCGTTCGTCGAATATCCTGATCAAGGTCGATTCTGACGCTTCCGACGAAGACAAGGCTGCCGCCAAGGCCAAGGCGCAGGAGTGCCTGGACAAAATCAACTCCGGCGAGCTGAGCTTTGAGGACGCCGTGGAGCAGTACTCCGACGACACCGGCTCCAAGGAGAAGAAGGGCGATGTGGGCTGGGACAAGCTCACCACCTTCGTCGACAGCTACCAGGCGGCGCTCGAGGGACTCAACAAGGGCGATGTGAGCGACGTCGTCGAGTCGACCTATGGCTATCACATCATCAAGTGCACCGACTACTTCCATGTCGATAATCAGGTTGATGACATTAAGCAGGTGCCCAAGGACATCAAGAAGTACGTCTCCAACGTGGTGAAGACGCAGGCGGCCAGTACCGCGTACAGCGAGTGGCTGGAGCAGTACAAGAAGGATGCCGACATCACCGTCAACCCCATGCCCAAGGACGTACCCTATAACGTGAGTCTAAAGGGCGTCACCAAGAGCTCGACCGACGATTCGTCGACGACTGAGTAATCTGAGTAATCATGGGGCGGTGCCCGCGCGAGTGCCGCCCACACTATTGAGGAGGATTTGCAGATGACCAACGAAGAGCTGCAGCAGGAAATGATCGCGGCCATGAAGGCCAAGGACAAGGTTCGCCTGTCTATCATTCGCCAGGTCAAGGCCGAGGTGAAGAATATCGAGGTTAACGAGCGCCGCGACGTGACCGAGGAAGACGTCAACAGCATGATCAAGCGTCTGATTAAGCAGACGAGTGAGACGCTGGAGATGTCCATCAAGGCCGGTACCGACCAGGAGCGTACCGACAACCTGACCGAGCAGGTCAAGATTCTGGAGAGCCTGCTGCCCGCGCAGGTTTCGGGCGAGGAGCTCGAGGCCCTGATCGAGCAGGTCATTGCCGAGCTGGGCGCCACGTCCAAGAAGCAGATGGGCCAGGTCATGGGCGCTCTGGGCAAGGCCACTGGCGGTAACTTCGATAAGCCGGCCGCGGCAAAGATCGTCGGCGCCAAACTTGCGTAATTTGTTACGCGGTTTTACCAAACCGCGTAACGGCTCGACGCTGCAAACCCGTACACGCGGCAATCTGACGTTCAATTTCAAGGGCGCGACCATAAGGTCTGCGCCCTTTCATTTCACGTCACCTTGCTTGCGTGTACGGGTTTTCGCTGACTTATGCTCAACAAGGGCGGTTGTATTATTTTCGGCGCTCATTGGGGACAGACTTAAATGAGTACCCAATGAGCGGGTACTCATTTAAGTCTGTCCCCAATGAGTGGGTGGAAGGTTGCGGGTTCTTTACGGGAATGTAGTGTGGGCTGCGGAAACGCGGTTCTTTCCGTACAATAGTTCAACTCATGTAAACGCAGGGAAGGGACATTCATGGCAGACATGATCGAGATCAAGCATCTCAACAAGTACTTTGGCGACCTGCATGTGCTCAAAGATATCAATCTCACCGTCAAGCGCGGCGAGAAGCTCGTAATGATCGGGCCTTCCGGTTCGGGTAAGTCGACGCTCATCCGTTGCGTCGATTATCTGGAGGAGCCCACATCGGGCGAGGTCGTCATCGACGGTACGCCGCTCACCAAAAAGAATCACCTGGAGATGGCTCGCAAGTATAGTTCCATGGTGTTCCAGCAGTTCAACCTGTATCCCAACATGACGGTGCTGGGCAACCTGACGCTCGCGCCCATCAAGCTGCAAAAGAAGAGCAAGGAGGAGGCGACCGAGATCGCCATCGCCGCGCTCAAGCGCGTCGGCATGGCGCATAAGGCCGGCGAGTATCCGCAGAATCTCTCGGGCGGTCAGCAGCAGCGCATCGCCATCGCCCGTGCCCTGTGCACCAAGCAGCCCATCATCCTGTTTGACGAGCCGACCTCGGCGCTCGACCCCGAGATGGTCCAGGAGGTTCTGGACGTTATGATTGAGCTCGCGCAGGAGGACATCACCATGATCTGCGTGACGCACGAGATGGGCTTTGCGCGCCAGGTGGCCGACCGCGTCATCTTTATGGAGGACGGCCGCATCCTGGAGGAGGGCACGCCCGAGCACTTCTTCGATAACCCCGAGAACCCGCGCTGCCGTGAGTTCCTGTCCAAGATTCTGCACTAGGCGCGGTGATGGACATGACGGATATGACGAGGGCGGCCGTGTCGCGCCGTCACTTTTTGCAGCTGGCTGGCGCCAGCATGCTTGCGCTGACGGGGACCGCGCTTACCGGTTGCGGCAACTCCACCAGCGGCGAGGGCTCCGACAAGGGCTCTAAGCTTGTGGCCATCAAGTCGCGTGGCCATCTGAATGCCGGCGTTAAGAAGGACGTTCCCGGCTATGGCTATTACGACACCGCCAAGGGTCGCTTTGAGGGCATGGAAGTCGATTTGTGCTACCAGATCGCCGCTGCCGTCTTTGGCGTGAGCTATAAGGAGGCCCGCGCCCAGGAGCTTGTCGAGTTTACCGACGTAACGCCCAAGACACGCGGCCCGCTGATCGATAACGGCCAACTCGACGTGGTCGCGGCGACCTACACCATCACCGACGAGCGCAAGAAGAGCTGGGATTTCTCGACGCCGTACCGCACCGACTACGTGGGACTCATGGTCAAGAAGCGTTCGGGCTTTACCTCGATTGAGGACCTGGACGGCAAGGTCATCGGTGTGAGCCAGGGTGCCACCACGCAGGGCCTGATCGAGCAGATGATCAAGGACAACGGCTTTAGCTGCAAGCCTGAGTTTAGGGCCTTTAGCGGCTACCCCATCATCAAGAGTTCGCTCGACGCCGGCAATATCGACGTCTTTGCCATGGACCGCTCCACACTGGCCGGTTACATGAACGAGACCGTTGAGCTGCTGCAGCCCGAGGTCAAGTTTGGCGAGCAGGGCTACGGCGTGGCGACCAAGAAGGGCTGCGACCTTTCGGCCGTGGTCGATCAGGTGATTTGCGATCGCCTGGCCGACGGCTGGCTCGACCAAGAGGTCAAGACCTGGGGTCTTGTATAGGCGCATCGTCCAAGGAAGGAATCAAATGCTCGAAGGATTATTTGACGCCGACCGTTGGTCGACGACATTTCAAAACATGGGGCCCTTCTGGGAGGGCTTTGGCGTGACGCTACAGGTGGTCGTTGCCGGTCTGCTGCTGTCGCTGGTGCTGGGCACGCTACTGGGTGTGTTCTCTACCACTCGCTCGCGCGTGTTGCGCGCCATAAGCCGCGTGTACGTGGAGTTTTACCAGAACACCCCGTTGCCCGTGCAGGTGCTCTTTATGTACATGGCCGGACCGCAGTTTTTGCAGGCCATAACCGGTGCCGACCAGCCGGTGCGCATCGCGCCGTTCGTGCTGGGCTTCTTGGGTGTGGGCCTGTATCACGCGGCCTACATCTCGGAGGTCATCCGCACCGGTATCGAGGCCGTTCCGCGCGGTCAGATGGAGGCGGCCCAGAGCCAGGGCTTTACCCGTGCGCAGGCCTACTGGTACATCGTGCTGCCCCAGACGTTCAAGATCATTCTGCCGCCGCTGTGTAACCAGGCGCTCAACCTGGTCAAGAACACGTCGGTGCTGGCACTTGTGGCCGGCGGCGACCTTATGTACCGTTCCGACAACTTTGTGAGTCTGTACGGTTACCTGCAGGGATACATCGTCTGCTGCCTTATGTACTTCATCATCTGCTTCCCGCTCGCCATGCTGGTGCAGTGGCTCGAGCGCCGCTCCAAGGAGCGTCCGCGCGGCGTGAGCCTGGCCGAGCTGGGGCTCGACAACGTAGAGGAGGCCTAGCGCATGGAAATCTTCAACGCGACCAACCTGCTCTACATTTGGGGCGGCTTTGTTAAGACGATCGAGATCTCGGCGCTGTCGATCTTTTTCTCGCTCATCTTTGGCACGGTGCTGGCGCTCGTTAAAAGCTATGCGCCCCGCCCGTTCCGTATTTTGGTGAGCGCCTATATCGAGCTGTTCCGCTGCACGCCGAACCTGCTGTGGATCCTGTTTATCTACTTTACGGTGCAGGGTTTGGACATTGTGATTTCGACCATCGCCTTTACGCTGTTTACCAGCGCTGTTATGGCTGAGATTGTGCGCGGCGGCCTCAACTCGATTCCGCGCGGCCAGTTTGAGGCGGCGCAGAGCCAGGGCTTCGGCTTCTTTGCCACCATGCGCTACATCATTTTGCCGCAGACGTTTAAGACGATCATTCCGGCGCTGTTTAGCCAGTGCACGACCGTCATTAAGGACAGCTCGTATCTTTCGGGTATTAACGTGGCCGAGCTCATGTACACGGCAAACGTCGTGATGGCCCATGCGATCGATCTGTCGCAGGTGCTTATGCTCTACGGCCTGGTGTTTGCGATGTACTTTGTGCTCAACTTTGGTATCTCGCTGCTGGTGAGAGCGTATCAGAGGCGAATGGTGGCAGCGTAGAATGTGGCAAAGGGACAGCCCCTTTGTCACATAGAGAAAGGAATCGCGATGAGCGATCTGGAGAACAAGAAGAATCCTGTGGTCATTACCATCGCGCGCGACTTTGGCGCCGAGGGCCACGAGATTGGTCGCATGCTTGCCGACGAGTTGGGGATTCCGCTGTACGATAACGAGCTACTGGTGCGTGCGTCGCTGCGCGCGGGCGAGTCGCTCGATAAGATGGCCGCCTACGACGAGCGCCTGGCCGTGGAGAACATGGCGTTTCTGCCCGACCGCTACGATGCGCGTTCGTACTCGGACAAGTTGTTCCAAAAGATGAGCCAGGTGATTTTGGATCTGGGCGAGACCGAGAGCTGCATTATCGAAGGTCGTCTGTCCGATTACCTGTTGCGTAACAACCCCAACCACATTGCCGTGTTGGTGACCGCACCCTTTGAGGACCGCGTCGAGATCGTGCGCAAGAAGCGCGGCCTTAACAAAAAGAAGGGCGCCAAGCTGGTCAAGCAGCAGCAGAAGGCGCGCGAGGCGTTCTATAAGCGCTACAGCGCCGGAAAGTGGAAGATGACGAGTGGCAAGGACATCGTCGTCAACCGCGCCAAGCTGGGCCGCGAGGGCTGCAAAGATGTCATCGCCGCTGCCTACCGCTACAAGGTAGCGCAGCTCGAAGGCTAGCCGATCAATAACCACCACAAAGGGGACAGGCACCTTTGCGGTGGTTTTTGTTTTAGGCCGAGGGGAAGGCCTTGGTGAGACCGGCGCGCGTCTGCGTGTCGGTCTTTTGGTAGATGGAGCTCAGGTGGCGCTGTACCATGCGCATCGAGATACCGAGACCCTCGGCAACCTGCTTGAGCGGGCGTTCATCCTGGGTCACGGCTATGAGCACGTCGACTTCGCGCGGGGTGAGAGCGTGGTTGGCGATGAAGGCCTGGCGTTGCTCCTCGATGGTGGGGGCGGCGAGTGCTTCTTCTGCCAGCTGCTCGCGCTCGCGCTCCTGCTCGGTTTGGGGCAGGCGGAACAGGCCCGCGGCTACAAACGCCGCGCAGGCGGCGACGAGCAAAACGAGCGCACCGATCATAATGAGGGCAACGTTATCCGAAGTCACGAGAGCAAGCGAGATGCCCGATGTGGTGAAAGCGCATACATTGTTGGCGGCGCGGCCCATGCCAGCCCAAAGGGCGGGCGCATGCATGTGCGGTGCCAGCTGTGTAAAGGTGGCGGTAAAGAACGTGACGAAAAAGCCCGAGCTCAGGTAAAAGACGACAAGGCCTAGGTTGGGATCGGCGCCGGCCTCCACGGCCAGGATGGAAATGGTCGAGAGCACGGCGATGCCGAGCATGACAAGTCCCATGTAGCGGCGCTCGGCAAGGTCAAAGATAAGACCGGCGGCAAGGCCGCTTGCCGCCAAAAAGAGGCGCGGCCAAGTCTGCACGGCAATGGTGCCGTGGGCGTTGGAGAGTGTGACCACGTTGTCGAGGGTGGAGAACAGACAGGCAAGAATCATGACGAGCGCGATGCTCCAGCATGCCTGCTTGGCGAGGGCATGAGAGGACTCAGCAAAGGGATTGATGGCGGGGCTGGAGCTCTCGGCAGCTTTTTGGGAACGACGCTGAGGGCGGATATGGCGATAGTCGCTGCGCCAAGGACGATGAGCTCTGCGATGCCGCCGCAATTGAGCAGGTTGATGACGAACTGCATCAGGATGCCCGCGGTATAGGCCGCTCCCGCGCCGGTGGCGAGCTTGGGATCGTCTTGGAATGCCGTCGCGAAGGCGTGGTGAGCGGCGGCACCCAGCAGGCCGAGTCCAAGGAATGCCACGCAGCCCAGAATTTCGAGGGCAAGCGAACCCGTGGGGGACTGGATCTGGGTCAATCCCAGGATGGCGATGGGAACGGCGGCGCTGACAACTGCCTGGGGCTGGCCTTTGCGTTGGGCGAGACCGAGCAGTGGTGCATATCCGATAAAGCCGATGACGCTGGCGCCAAGGATAAAGCCCTGCGCAAGCACAACGCGTTCGGCACCGGCGAGCAGCCCGACGTTGACGTCGAAGCGAAACTCGGCGGCAAGGAAGGCGAAGGTGAAGAGTGCGAGTGCCAGAAGCGCGTTGATTTTAGACCTGCTCAGGTTCAAGGACGGTCCTTTGGGTGGACGAATAATCGTGTCCTCGATTGTAGCGTTCCCGGGACGAGTGTGGCGATGGCGAAATCATATTGAATTAAACCGCAGGTAGAGGCCTAGGTTCACATCTACGAACCTAGGCATATGGAGTCATTTGGCACATCTTGGTGGTACAGGACCACCACAAAGGGGACAGGCACCTTTGTGGTGGTATATCCCTACGACCAAGGAGGCCGTTATGAACGCAAGTCACTTTGACAAGCAAGCTCAACGTGAGTCCACCTGCTCGCTGGTTCACGGTACCTGGCGTTGTGTGGGTGCCAAAATAGCTTGCGCCGGCGCGTGTGCGCTTATGGTCGGTCAGTTGCTGCTGCCGAGCGTGGCGCTGGCGACGGAATGCACCGATCCCGCCGTTGGGACGGATGAGGTTGCCGCGGCTCCGGTGACGCCGACGGTTGCGGAGGATACGGCTGCAACGACCGCACCAGCTGCTTCGACCGCGCCTGCAACCGATGCTGCTCCGGCGGCGCAAGCCACCGTTGAGCCTCAGCAGACAATCCCAGCCGATGCCGCCAATGAGTCTAGCGGTGCTGCGCTCGCTGGGCAAAACGCTTCTGGCGACGACAACGCCGCCATGCCGGCGAGCAACGCCATCATGCCCTGCGGTGTGACCGATGTTGTTGGCGGCAGCGACGTTAGGGTCAATACGACCGTGGTTTCCCGCTACACGGACTGCGCGCTTCCGAGCAATGTCACACTCGAAAAGGGCCAGTCGTATACCTATGATTTTCCCGATGTTGAGGGCGGCATGCCGGATGAGCCGCTCTGCGAACTTGTCGAAACCAAGTACTACCGGGCCGATGCTGCTTCGGGCACCCTGGCTGAAGTCCAGGACACATCTATGTCCGATGTGACGGCTCACTTTGAGCCTGTTGGCGATCACATGAGGCTGACGCTGACCTTTACGGGTGGCGCGGCAGGTGGCTCGTATCGACTCACGCGCAATGAGGATCTTTATATTGGCGCGGCACTGACGTATACCAGCACCGACTATGAAGGTGACAACAGCTACGCGGGCAGCTCGATTACCGTCAACGAAACCAGGGACGACTATTACCTCCGCTACGTCATCAATAGCGAAATTACGCTTGTTGCATCGGAAAACGAAGCCCTCCATAACCTGAACGTCAACGACGTGAAGACCGACTACGCGCCCGGCGAGGCGCCGCGCGCGACCGCGACGATCCCCGCCGCCGATGCCGACAAGTACGAGATCGCCTACGAGTGCTGGGAGGAAATGGATGGCAGCGACCCTGCGGAGCTCACGCCCGTTGCCTTCTGGTATTCCGACCCTGCCAAGTATCCGACGGGCGCGAGGAGGATCGAACACTTCGAAGAGGGCAAGTTCTACATGTACTCCGTTGAGCTGAGGCTCAAGGGCGACAATACCGTGGCCGATGACTGCATGATGTACGTCAACGGTCATTGGGCGCACCACATCAAGACCGTCAACGGCGTCTTCGCGCCAAACGCTGACAATATGCTGTGCGAGCAGCCGATCGACGAATGGCGGGCCATCGACGTTATCGAGATCAACGGCGCCACGACCACCTTCAAGGCGGGCGATAAGCCGGTCTTTACGGCGAATGTTCCGACGGGCTCCAACTCCCTTCCTCAGTGTGAGTTCTGGACGGGCAGCGATGGCAGCGAAGTGAACTCTCAGGAGTTCTGGGATCAGAACATTACGAACCACATCGACGCCTTTAAGCCCGGCGTGACCTATCGTTACGGTATCTACCTCAAGTCCGCGCGCGGCTTCTACTTTACGCCCAACACCAAGCTGGTGATCAACGGCCAGGAGTGCGGCTACCAGGTCGCGGACAGCGTATCCGATGAGGACAGCGGTTGGATCTACACCCTGTGGCTCAACACCGATCTGACCTTTACGCCTGAAGCCACGCCGACTCCCGATCCGCAGCCTACGCCGGATCCCAAGCCGACGCCGCAGCCTGGGGTGAAGCCCGAGACCAAACCCTCGGCCAAGCCGGCTACGACCACCACGGTGAGCAAGACGGTTGAGAAAACCACGCAGGCCAAGAAGGGCGATGCTGTCCTGGCTATCACGGGAGATACCACCGCGATGACGGTCGCCGCCCTAGGCATCGCCGGCGCAACCGTAGCCGCCGCCGGCCTCGCCGCGACCAAGCGCTGCAAGCGTTAGAGCTGGGTGACGGCTCTCATTCTCGGCCTCAGTAAAATCTCAATCTGTAACACCAAACTGCCCAAAACGGCTCTAGATGTTACAGATTGAGATGAACTGTTCGGCCGACAACCTAACGTCTCGATCTGTAACACCAGGCGGGGAATTTGACCTCTAACTGTTACAGATTGAGACAAACTGGCTGGCCAAGTTCAGAACCGCCACAAAGGTACCTATTCCCTTTGTGGCGGTTTGCGCAGGTAGAACGGTAG
>OAWM01000690.1_pt1 | contig 18944 bp, 17 predicted proteins | sample 1495501 | NCBI WGS metagenome assembly OAWM01 (sample SAMEA2580210, study PRJEB22360) | human gut metagenome | biome: human gut; feature: human-associated habitat; material: faeces | place: Denmark | collected 2008/2010 | reverse complement strand
TGGAATATACACGGCAAAGCAAGCGACAGCGAACAGGTATAAATCAAACGTAAACCGTTAGAAATAAGCGATATTTCAGTGTTCTGCCAAGTAGAGAAAACGCAAACGACAACGGAATATTGAGGTTGTTCAGTTACCAAACCGTTAGCCGGGCAGTTACCGAAACGGGAACAGGTAACGGCAAGCGATGAAAAGAAATCCTCACCGTTTTGTTTGCGCTAATACACAGCGTTTTGCGTATCAAGGGACGCTTATATGGCAAGTAAATTTGCACTTAAAAATATAAGCGTATGAAAGTAGAAAAATTCAAGGTGTTGCTCTACCTCAAAAAGAGCGGACTGGACAAGTCGGGCAAAGCTCCCATCATGGGACGCATCACGGTGAACCGCACGATGGCGCAGTTCGGTTGCAAGCTGTCATGCACACCCGAACTGTGGAATCCCCGTGAAAGCCGTCTGAACGGCAAGAGCAGGGAGGCGGTGGAAACCAATGTCAAAATTGAAAAACTGTTGCTTGCCGTCAATTCGGCATTCGATTCCTTGCTGGAACGTAAGCAAGAGTTTGACGCGACAGCGGTCAAGGACATGTTTCAGGGAAGCATGGAAAAGCAAATGACCCTGTTAAGGCAGTTTGACTGTATCAACGAGGAACTGAAATCGCGTGTCGGTATCGACCGGGCAGAGGGAACCTACTCCAAGCAGTGCTATACACGGCAGATTCTCGCAGAGTTCATCCGAAACAGGTTCAAGACGGAGGACATCGCTTTCGGGCAGCTTTACGAGCGTTTCATCTGGGACTTTCAGGATTATGTGCTGGATGTTAAGAAACAATCTCTGCAATCCGTGCGCCACTATCTTGCCCTCTTGAAGAAGGTGTGCCGCATCGCCTACAAGGACGGGCATTCCGAGCGTTACTTCTTCTGCAACTTCAAACTGCCGAAACAGGAAATCAGCGCACCGAAGGCACTCACACGGGAGGAGTTCATGAAAGTGCGTGACGTGGAAATCTCGGTGAAGCGCAGACCCTCGCTTGCCCTCACCCGTGACCTGTTCCTGTTTGCCTGTTATGTCGGGACAGCCTATGCCGATACCGTCTCCATCACCCGTGACAACCTCTTTACCGATGATGAAGGCAACCTGTGGCTGAAATACCACCGTAAGAAAAACGAGTACCTCGCACGGGTGAAACTGCTCCCCGAAGCGATTGCCCTTTTGGAGAAATACAAGGATGATTCACGGGCAACGCTCCTGCCTGTGCAGGACTACCGTGTACTGAGAGCCAACATGAAAAGCCTCCGTGTGCTGGCAGGTATCAAGACCGATATTGTCTATCATGTTGGACGCCATAGTTTCGCAAGCCTGATAACGCTTGAGGAGGGTGTGCCTATCGAGACCATCAGCCGGATGCTGGGGCACACCAATATCCAGACAACGCAGATTTATGCCCGTGTGACCCCGAAGAAACTCTTTGAGGATATGGACAGGTTTGTTGATGCGACCAAAGACTTGCAGCTTATCCTCTAAAATATAACAACCATATAGCAATATCCACTTAGACAGATTATTATGCGCAGCACATTCAAGCAACTCTATTATATCAACCGCAGCAAGGTAAAGACTGACGGCACGACCGCCATCTGGTGCAGAATCACCATAGACGGCAAACAGGCGGTGCTTTCCACGGGTATCTATTGCAATCCCGATGATTGGAACAGCAAGAAAGGCGAGGTGAAGGACATTCGCACAAACGGGCGGTTGAGCCAATACCGCCAGCACATCGAGGATACATACAATTCCATACTGAAAGAACAGGGTGTAGTCAGTGCGGAGATATTAAAAAATACCATAGTGGCGGAAAACTCACTGCCCACCACATTGTTGCAGACTGGAGAACAGGAACTGGAACGGCTGAAGAAACGCTCCGTTGAAATCCGGTCACGCTCCACCTATCGGCAATCCATCATTTTTCAGGACAGTATCAGGCTGTACATAGAATCGGTATATGATATGCCGGACATACCGTTGGAGGATGTGACGGAACAGTTTGGCAGGGACTACAAGACTTTCCTGCTGAGGGATTTGGGATGCAGCACGGACAAGATGAACAAGTGCCTGTGCTGGCTCAACAGACTGCTGTATCTTGCCGTGGACAGGGAGATTATACGCGCCAACCCTATTGAGGAAGTCGAATACGAGAAGAAGAATCCGCCCAGACTGAAACATATCAGCCGCAACGAATTGAAACGCCTGATGGCAACACCGTTTGAGGACAGGAACATGGAACTTGCACGGCGTATGTTCATCTTTTCAAGTTTCTGTGGTCTGGCGTATGTGGATATATACAGGCTCTATCCGCACCATATCGGAGAGGCGGCTGACGGCAGGAAGTATATCCGTCAAAAGAGGGGTAAGACCAATGTGGAAGCGTTTGTCCCGTTGCATCCCGTGGCGGAACGTATATTGTCGCTCTACAACACGACTGACGACACCAAGCCCGTTTTCCCCCTGCCCATCCGTGATATACTCTGGCATGAGGTACATTCCATCGGCAACGCACTGGAGTTTGAGGAAAATCTTTCCCATCACCAAGCCCGGCACACGTTCGGAACCCTACTGATTTCCGCAGGCATTTCAATAGAGAGTATTGCCAAGATGATGGGACACACGAACATCGTAAGTTCCCAAATCTATGCAAAAATTACCGATGATAAAATCTCCAAAGACATGGACAGACTGATGGAGCGAAGAAAGAAAATATCGGCTGGCGAAAAGAAAAAGCAAAAGCAGTAAATAATCATCAAATAATAAACGCATTATGAACAGAGGAATAATAACAATCAGTGAAACTGGCGCAGTCACCGTACCGACTGCACCAATTTGGATGACCCAGTTTGAAATAGCCGACCTGTTCGGGGTATTCTCGTGCGACATCCGCAAAGCGATACAGGCAATCTACAAAAATAAGGAGTTGGTAGAAACTGATACGATGAAGTATGTCAAACAACCTGACGGTATCAGCTATGATGTTTATAACCTTGAAATGGTCATAGCTATCGCTTTCAAAATATGTAGCAAAGAGACCCTTTTGTTCAGGCGGTTCGTAATAAATGAAATCTGCGCCACCAAGAAAGGGAATCCGGTCACATTGTTTGTTTCCTATGGCAAGAGTGGCAACCTATGGTATAGCTGATGTTCATCCCGTCAGCCACTTGCCCCCGATGCTCGGATGCAAAGGTAACGTGTGGCTTTGACGGCATCGGCAAGGTCAGGCGGCAGAGCCGTTTCGGGCGGAATCTTCCTCAACGGGGTTGAGCGTATTCTGCCCGAAAACCTTGCTGCTGCCAGCCACACGCTTGAAAGGCATCCGGCAACGGAAACAAGCGACTGACCTTAGATTTGCAGCCGAAAATAATTTTAATTTTGTAGTGATTAATAATAATTGAAAGAAAGGAGAGCAAAGAGTGAACCAGAAGCGACTGTGAATCAAGATCCATTCCCGTATTTGGACTCTTTGCCTTTCCCAACCCCAGACCTGTATAAGAATATAACAGAAGTTGTTAAGGTTGTTAGGTTAAGGTTAGGTCCTTCCTTTCGCTTAAACCCAAAGCAAAGATATGGATAAGTTTTATTTTATCGGCATTGATGTTTCAAAAAAGAAGTTGGACATTTGTGTAATGTATGGTTCTAAAGTTCTTATAGAAGAACAAGTTACTAATAGCACTAAAGGTGTAACGCAAGCTATTAAGCACATAAAAAAGGAATTGGATATTACAAACGACATGTTCATAATTTGTGCAGAGCATACAGGACAGTACACATACCCTTTAATATGTGCGACAAAAGCAATAGATTGTAAGTTATGGCTGGAGAACCCTACGCAAATCAAGTATTCCTGTGGAATGACAAGAGGAAAAAATGACAAGGTTGACGCTCGTCGTATTGCTACCTATGCGTTTCGTTTTTTTGATAAAATGAAGTGTTATACACGTCCATCGGAAGCAATCATACAATTAAACCAATTGCAAGCGGAAAGAAGTATGTATGTAACAGATTTGGCAAAATACAAGGCCATACTTACAGATCAGCCTGATTTTATCCCGAAGGATATTTATATACAAAAGGCAAAGAGAATAAAAGTATTGATGGCATCTTTGCAACAAGCTATTAGTGCTTTAGAAAAGAAAATGAATGAGATAATCAGTACCTCCGAGATGTTGAGTCGGCAAATGAGTCTTTTAACTTCTATTGATGGGATTGGGCGTGTCATTGCAATGAATATGATTATTGCTACCGAAGCTTTCACTCGTTTTGAAAATGCACGCCAATTCTGCTGCTATGCCGGTGTTGCTCCGTTTTCTTATACATCCGGGAGTAGTCTGCGTTCTCAGAACCGTGTTTCTTTAAGGGCGGACAAATCAATAAAATCCTTATTACATTTGGCTGCCGTAGCAATAGCGCACAGGAAAGACGGAGAATTGAAAGAGTATTTTTTGAGAAAGGTGGAAGAGGGTAAAAATAAGATGACTGTAATTAACGCTATTAGGGCCAAACTCGTATCAAGGATGTTTTCGGTAATAAAAAACGATAGATATTATTTGCCTGTTTTAGCCTAAAAAATTTGCTCAAATCATAAGAATACGGGAAATCAGAAGAAACAGAGGAACGGCTTACAGACGAAGCGAAACATTGATGCTTCATCCGTAAGCCGTTTCTTTTTGCCGAAGTTCCATTGCTGCCGCAAACATAGGGCAGACGGCAAACGCGCTCCTTCAAGAAAATCAAATCAGGTTGCCTTCAATCGGTAGGCGGATTGGTAGCCGTCAGCCAGCATCCTTTCGATGTCGGATTCACGGTAGAGGATTTTGCCACCCAACTGTATGTAGGCTATCCGTCCCTCGTTGCGGTAGTCCTGAAGTGTCCGACGGCTCACCTTCAACCGTGCCGAAACTTCCTTGTCGGTAAAGAAACGTTCCCCGTTCAGTGTCGGGCGGTAGTTAGCGGTCAGATGCTCTACATTGTCCAGCAGTCGGTCGAGGCTGCCCATGAAGTGGATTATCCACTCGTTGTCTTTGTTAATCAGTTCGTTCATATTACTCTGGATTTAGTGGAATTGCTGTTATTACTCTATACAGTATTTATATAGTCTTACCTTTGAACTTCGCTTCCTTTCGCCTGTCCTCCACGATGGGAACGATACGCTGCACATCTTCGGGTCGGTAATAGGTCTTATGGTTTATTTGCGAATAAGCCAACGTGCCGTTGTCCCGAAACGTCTGCAACGTGCGTGGGCTGATGTTGAGCATCCTGCACACGTCCTGATTGTCCATCCACTCACTCATTTTCTTTTCGCCGTGACGATGGCAGATGGCATCCATACGGCTGACGAAGCGGTCGAACTTGGCGACCAGTTCCTCAAATGTCTTTTTCTCGATTGATACGATTTCCATTGTCTTTCTGTATTAAAAGATGATGATTTAATTTTTAGCTTCCATGTGGACTGCATCCTCCGTTTCAGTAATGACACATATAGGCTGATTGACACTTATCAGGTTCAGTGCTGAAGTGATGTAACAGATAAGCAATGAATGACGACATTGCGTCATGAAGTCATTGAATCCATACGTCACCGAATTGTCGGATAACCGGGTTTCCGACGGTTCGGGTATCCGTTTCGGCAAGTATCCGCAGATGCGGTCTCCCAAGTGTTTGAATGTTCCGTTTCTCATATCTTCAGATCTTTAGTTTCTTGAATCATGCTGCAAATAAACAATGAACTTACCAAACCTGTATCACTTCCGGATGAAGTGGCAGTTTGATGCGCCGGTTGTCTCCACCTGTCCGGTTCAACACCCTGTCAGACACGGAGTTTTAGCCGTAACTTTGCCCCCGGACAGCATGGCTCGCTGATGGTGGCGCAGCCGGAGTCCTGAAAGGTATCCCTCAATCCGACAGGCGGAGGATTTTTGTGTCCTCAAAGACACAGCAAGATATATTTTCAGTTACCCGAATAATTCTAAGTAACTGAAAACACCTTCACCGCCGTGGGCAGAATTATCCTCCGCAGTCGGATAATTTCGGGGTTCCTTAATCAAAGATTAAACAATGGACAAACCATAAAATTGAAAGAATAAGAAATATGAAAAAGAAGAGCAAGTACGGGAGGAATCCCAAGTTGAACCCGAAGACGCATTGTGTGATGGTACGCTTCGACGATGTGGAATGGAACAAATTCTTGACGATGTACGAGGAATCGAACGTGTATGCGAAAGCCGTTTTTCTAAAGGCGCACTTCTTCGGGCAGAAGTTCAAGGTGCTGAAAGTAGACAAGACGATGCTGGACTACTACACCAAATTGTCGGACTTCCACGCCCAGTTTCGCTGCATAGGCACGAACTATAATCAAGTCGTAAAAGAGCTACGCATCCACTTCTCGGAGAAGAAGGCGATGGCGTTGCTCTACAAGCTGGAGAAATGTACCATCGACCTCGTGAAACTGAGCCGGAAGATTGTGGAGCTTTCAAGGGAAATGGAGGCTAAATGGCAACAAAGACGGGATGATTCTATGGTATAGCGGGTTGTTCCTTTGGTTCGCTGTCCGGCAAGTGAAGAAATCCTATGGGCAACTTCATTGCTGACCATGTCATGGTCGGACGTCTGTTAAGAATAAGAACTAACTGAAAAGAATGAAAATATAGTAGAATCAAGTATTTGGCTTTCTAAACTGATAAATAGAAATCCAAATACTTGATTTACAAACTAAATATATTTGATACTCTTTTTGCAAGAATAGTCTACCTGTCAATCCATTCCTTAAGCCTCTGTGCCTTTTCCTTACTCACTTGTATTTCCGTCTTCGGATAACCTTTCAAACGAACAATCAACTTTCCTCCAAAATAATTACCGAGGAACAAAACGTGCTCTACATTGATAATATATTGGCGGTTTGCCCGGAAGAAATAGTCAGGGTTCAGTTGGTGTTCAAGTTCATCCATAGACACATTGACCACTTCAGAAGTGCCGTTGTTGAGACGAAGATATACCGTCTTGTTTTCTGTTTCGATGTGGTTGATGTCCGAAACGCGCACGGTCTTATATCCGTCACGGTAAGGAAGCAAGAAACGCTCCCGATAACGGAACTTGTTCTTCTGTAAGGCATCAAAAAGCTGTTGCAAGTTTTCATCGGTATAATTCTTACCGGCTTTGGCAGCCTTGTCAATGGCCGCTTCAAGTTCATCCGGGTCCAATGGTTTCAAGAGATAGTCGAAACTGTTGAACTTGAATGCCTGTACCGCATATTCGTCGTAGGCGGTGGTAAATATGATGGGTACGGTTGCCGGGGCATGTTTAAGAGCCTCGAAACTCAAACCGTCAGTCAGACGGATATCCGCAAGGATGAGGTCTGTGGTTTTGCCGGATTGAAAGAATTCGACTGTCTCTTTGATGCTGGCAAGCGGACCTTCGATAACAAACGTTCTGTCTATGTCGTTCAGCAGTCTTATGAGGCGTTTGGCATTGCGTGGCTCGTTTTCAAGAATCAGTATGTTCATAGGAGATGGTGTTTTTTATGATGGGCAGACTTACCGAATAGAAGTTTTCGGCATTCTCTATCTTGACCTTTTTATCACAAAGCAAAGCGTATCGTTCTGTGATATTTTTAAGTCCTAAACCGGTTGATTCGATTGGGGACATCAAAGGTAGTTTCAGGTTGCAGACGGTTATGTAATCATCGGACAACTTTATGTCGATGACCAGCGGATGTTCAGATGAAAAGCTGTTGTGCTTTATTGCGTTTTCCACAAGAAGCTGCAATACAGCCGGAGGAAGAAAACCTTTGCATTGTCTGACGCCCGGACTTACTTTTGCAATGACACCTTCGTCGTGGCGCACTTTCATCAAGTACAAATATGAATCAAGAGACTTGATTTCGTCAGCGACAGGTATCAGATTCCTGTCCAGATTGGTGATGATGTATCTATACACTTTCGACAGATGGCTTAGGAATTTTCCGGCAAGTCCGGTATCTTCTTCAATCAGTTCCAGCAGGTTGTTGAAGTTGTTGAACATGAAATGCGGATTGATTTGCAGTTTCAGGGAATTGAGCTGTGACTGCAAGGCTATCTCCTTTTCCTTCATCAGAGCCATTTCAAGTGTCTGTTTCTCGTCGCGTGCCTTGATGTAAGACTGAAGATAGAACGTGTTGGCATAGACGCTCGACAAGAATGTGGAAATCATGGCAAAAGTATATGCGCCTTTCATATTGAGGAGTTCGTCAAGAAGCCCGTTCCCGTTTTCACCCCATAAGAAGTTGAACAAAGAAACCATGCCGAATGCGACAACGTTGTTCAGTGTCAAGAGGCAGGAAGCATAGACAATCACCCACACGTAGGATGTCTTGAATGGCAATATTCTAAATACCAAAAAGGAAAATCCTAAAGAGATGTAGGTAAATAGCATACACAACAGATAATCGATGATATAATCGGCTACCGTCATCTCCGGCAATTGGCCGGCGGTTTCATCATCGAGTATAAACCACAGAATGAGGTAGAGCATATAGGAAACGGTCGATAGCAACAGACCGTTCTTCCAATTCATTATTTTCATTTTCTCGTTGGTCATATCGGATACAAAGTTACTTTATATTCCGCAAAAATAGTGCTTTGCATCTTTTGCTAATAGATAAAACCGACTGAAACGGATAAAATTGCTCTTGAAACGATAATAATTATAGTTGAAATGCACATTGTGTTTGTTAAAGGAAATTTATACTTGGAAAACCATCCTTTTTAGGTCTTAACTGCCCATTTTGGGTGGTTCGGGCGTTAATTTATCCGTTTCGATACTTATTGAATTGCAAGAACCTTTATCGGGAGATAATTTTGCACCCTAAAAAAAGTATGAACATTGAAACAGAACGCATTGTAATCAGAAAATTTCAGAAAAAAGACGCAGCCGGACTTTTGGAATATCTTTCCCATCCGCATGTGAATTGCTTTGCCGGAGACCGCCTTTGTTCCGAAGAGGCGGCATGGGCATATATGCAGTATTCCCTGAAAGACATGCTGCGCTATGCGGTGAGTCTGAAAAAAGATGACTTTATTATCGGTGACGTGTTCGCTTTGCGTGAGAATGAAGACACTTATAATGTGGGGTGGCATTTCAACAAAAGTTTTGAAGGCAAAGGATTCGCTTGTGAAGCGGCTACCGGATTGTTGGATTATCTTTTTCGGGAGGCGGGCGCACGGCGTATCTATGGGTTTGTGGAAGATGACAATATCCGTTCCAAACGCTTATGCGAACGCCTTGGTATGCGCCGTGAAAGATGCTTCAAGGAGTTTGTGACATTCGTAAACAATCCTGACGGCTCCCCAAAATATGAAGATACCTGTGTTTATGCCATTCTCGAAAAAGAGTGGAATACCATCCGTCAGTGGTGACACACCAAACCTATTATGAATTAATACAAAACAAGAAGAAAATATGAACAAGCAATTCATTATCACGAATTTCGCCGCATTTGCCCTCATGCTGTTCCTGTCGACCGGATGCAGGCAGGAGGACGGTAAGCAGGATGCGGTGCAGAGTTATCAGGTTATAAAGGTCTCATCGAGTCCGGTGGAAATATCCGAATCCTATTCCGCCGCCATACGCGGACGGCAGGATGTGGACATCATGCCGCAAATATCCGGGCGCATTATCCGGCTGTGCGTGGAAGAGGGTGAACGGGTGAAGACCGGTCAAGTATTGGCAGTAATCGACCAAGCTCCCTATCTGGCTGCATTGCGCACGGCATCGGCAAATGTCAGCGCGGCACAGGCAAAAGCGGAAACGGCACGAATCGAGCTGCAGGGCAAGCAGGCGTTGTTTGACGAGAAGGTCATATCCGACTACGAGCTTTCTCTCGCACGGAACCAACTGGCAGTGTCGCTTGCCGAACTCGAACAGGCAAAGGCACAAGAAGCGGATGCACGCAACAATCTCTCCTATACGGAAATCAAAAGTCCGAGTAACGGAGTGGTAGGCACATTACCCTATCGTATCGGTGCACTTGTCGGTCCCAATATGGCGCAGCCTTTCACGGTCGTGTCCGACAATGCGGAGATGTATGCCTATTTCTCCATTTCGGAGAATATGCTACGGCGATATTCGGCTCACTATGGCTCAATTGACAGCATGATAGCCGGAACGCCGGAAGTGCGCCTGCAACTCAACGACGGCAGCCTGTACAAGGTGAAAGGACGTATTGAAACCGTAAGCGGCGTGGTGGACCCGGTTACCGGAACGGTGCAGATCAAAGCCCTGTTCCCCAATCCCGACCGAGAACTGTTGAGCGGCAGCATCGGCAATGTCATCCTTCAAAACCCGAAAACGGAGGCCGTAACCATCCCCATGACCGCCACCGTGGAACTGCAAGACAAGATTATCGCTTACCGCCTGAAAAACGGACAGGCGGAAGCCGCCTATCTCACGGTGGACCGCCTGAACAACGGCAACCGGTTTATCGTAAAAGAAGGACTCTCGGTCGGTGACACCATTATCGCCGAAGGCGTGGGACTGGTGAAAGAAGGTATGAGCATAACCCCTAAAAACGAAGTGAAATGAACCTGCGATTTTTTATAGACCGCCCGGTGTTTTCGGGCGTTATCTCGGTGGTAATCGTACTGTTGGGTATGATTTCCATGTTTTCCCTGCCGGTGGAACAATACCCCGACATCGCACCTCCGACCATCAACGTATTTGCAACCTATCCGGGTGCAAACGCCGAAACCGTGCAAAAGGCAGTGATAACCCCTCTGGAAGAAGCCATCAACGGCGTGGAAGACATGACCTATATGACTTCCACGGCATCGAATACGGGGGATGCTTCCATCAACATCTATTTCAAACAGGGTGCCAACGCGGACATGGCAGCGGTAAACGTGCAGAACCGCGTGAACGGCGCACTGAGCCAGCTTCCGGCAGAAGCCACCAAAACCGGTGTCACCACCGAAAAACAGCAGAACGCCGAACTGATGACTTTCGTGCTCTATTCGCCCGATGACCGCTTCGACCAGACCTTCCTGAACAATTACGTGAAAATCAATGTCGAGCCGAGGCTGAAACGTATCAGCGGCGTGGGAAAGGTGCAGTTGTTCGGTTCCAACTACAGCATGCGACTTTGGCTGAAACCCGACAAAATGGCGCAATACGGGCTTATCCCCGATGACATCTCTGCCGTACTCGCACGGCAGAACATCGAGGCTGCCACCGGCTCCTTCGGTGCCAATCATCCTACTGCCAATGAATACACGATGAAATATCGTGGGCGTTTGTCCGGTGCGGAAGAATTTGGTGAACTGGTTGTCAAGTCACTACCGGGCGGCAATGTGCTTCGGTTGAAAGAGGTTGCCGATGTGGAACTGGGCGATGAATCCTACAACTACTCCTCCGAGGTGAACGGACATCCGGCAGCCATGATGCTCATCAACCAGAAAGCCGGGTCCAATGCATCGAGCACCATCAAGGAGATTCACGAAGTGCTTGACGACCTCAGCCGGGACTTGCCCGAAGGGACGGAATTCGTGGTGCTTACCGATACCAACAAGTTTCTGTATGCCTCCATTCACTCGGTCCTCCGTACCTTGCTGGAAGCGATACTGCTGGTTATCGTAGTGGTGTATGTGTTCTTGCAGGATATCAAATCGACGCTTATCCCTACCATATCCATCTTCGTTTCCATCATCGGCACATTCGCCGTGATGTCCATGATAGGTTTTTCCATAAACCTGCTGACACTCTTTGCGCTTGTGCTTGCCATCGGAACGGTGGTCGATGATGCCATCGTAGTGGTGGAGGCGGTGCAGGCGAAGTTCGACGAAGGCTATCAGTCGGCGGTTCTCGCGGCCGATGATGCCATGAAGGGGGTATCTTCGGCAATACTTACCTCTACCATCATCTTTATGGCAGTGTTTTTCCCCGTTGCCATGATGGGTGGGACTTCGGGAGCTTTCTACACGCAATTCGGTATCACGATGGCTGTTGCCGTGGGTATCTCGGCAATCAATGCCTTCACACTCTCACCGGCACTTTGCGCACTGTTGCTGAAACCCTATATCGACGAGCACGGCAACACCAAGAACAATTTTGCAGCCCGTTTCCGAAAAGCGTTCAATGCTGTTTTTGACCGTCTGAGCCGACGCTATGTACGTGGGGTGATGTTCATTATCCACCGCCGGTGGCTGTTGTGGAGCATTATAGGCGTCTCTTTCGGGTTGCTGGTGCTACTGGTCACTGTCACAAAGACGGGACTTATTCCTGAAGAGGATACCGGGACGGTCATGGTGAGTATGAACACGAAGCCCGGCACGTCCATGGCTCAGACAAGTAAGGTGATGGAGCGTATCAACAGCCGTCTCGACAGCATCGGCGAGATTGAATACAGCGGTGCGGTTACCGGTTTCTCTTTCAGCGGTTCCGGTCCCTCGCAGGCGATGTATTTTGTGACACTAAAAGATTGGGATCTGCGTAAGGGAGATGGGCAGTCGGTCAATGACGTTATCGGAAAGATTTATGCCGTCACCTCGGACATTCCCGATGCCACAGTGTTCGCCATGTCGCCCCCGATGATTGCCGGATATGGCATGGGAAATGGCTTTGAACTCTATTTGCAGGACAAGGCGGGTGGAGACATCACCGCTTTTAAGGAAGAGGCGGACAAGTTTGTCGAAGCCTTGTCTCAGCGACCCGAAATCGGCGAAGTCTATTCCTCCTTTGCCACGGACTATCCGCAATACTGGGTGGATATTGATGCCGCGAAATGCGAACAGTCGGGTGTGTCGCCTGCAGACGTGCTTTCCACCTTGTCGGGCTATTATACCGGACAATATGTTTCCGACTTCAACCGGTTCTCCAAGCTCTACCATGTGACTATGCAGGCTCCGGCGGAATACCGCGTGAATGCGGAATCCCTTCACCACATGTATGTGCGAACTTCCGATGGCGGTATGTCGCCATTGAGCCAGTTCGTGCGCCTGACCAAGACCAACGGTCCGTCAGACCTCACCCGCTTCAACCTGTTCAATTCCATCTCGATTAGCGGTTCCCCGGCTCAGGGGTACAGTTCGGGGCAGGTGCTCGAAGCCATCGGTGAGACGGCACGCGAAGTGCTTCCGGCCAATTACACTTACGAGTTCGGCGGTATCTCGCGCGAGGAAAGCAAGACAACCAATAATGCCACGCTTATATTCCTGCTCTGCATGGTTCTGGTCTATCTGATTCTGTGCGCCTTGTATGAGAGCGTGTTTATTCCTTTCGCGGTTCTGTTGTCTGTGCCTTGCGGACTGATGGGCAGTTTCCTGTTTGCGTGGCTCTTCGGTCTGGAGAACAACATCTACATGCAGACCGGACTGATCATGATTATCGGGCTGCTTGCCAAGACCGCAATCCTGCTTACCGAATATGCAGGCAAGCGGCGGTCGGAAGGCATGACGCTGGCACAGGCGGCATACAGTGCGGCAAAAGTCCGTCTGCGCCCCATACTGATGACCGTGTTGTCTATGGTGTTCGGTCTTATACCGCTGATGCTGGCTCACGGGGTGGGTGCCAACGGCAGCCGTTCGCTTGCCACAGGTGTAATTGGCGGAATGATTGTAGGGACTTTGGCTCTGTTGTTCCTTGTTCCGTCATTATTTATCGTTTTCCAATATATCCAAGAACGTATTAAGCATAATTAAATGAAGAAGACAGCCATATATATCATACTGTCAGGATGGATGTTTGCCGGTTGTGGCACATACAGCCGGTATCATCGCCCTGACCTTTCAACGGAGAATCTGTATCGGGACGTACCGACGGACATTGATACAACGACCATTGCGTCCCTGTCGTGGCGGGAGATGTTTACCGACCCGAAACTCCAGTCCTTGATTGAAACGGGGCTTGAACGGAACATAGATCTCAATGTGGCACGGTTACGCGTGGAAGCGGCAGAAGCCACCCTGCTTACAACCAAACTCTCATATCTTCCATCATTGGGACTGAATGCCGAAGGTAATGCCAACAAACATGACGGGGCAACGGCAAAGACATATAATGTGGGAGCATCAGCAAGCTGGGAACTGGACATCTTCGGCAAGAACTGGACATCTTCGGCAAACTTACGGCGGCAAAGCGTGGCGCAGCCGCCGCATTACAAGGAAGCCGTGCCTACCGGCAAGCCGTACAGACACAGCTTGTCGCCACTATTGCCGACAGTTACTACACACTTGCCATGCTTGACGCTCAAATGGCAATAAGCAACCAAACTTTGGAGAACTGGCGGACTACCGTACGCACTCTTGAAGCGTTGAAAAAAGTGGGGAAATCAAACGAAGCCGGCGTATTGCAGGCAAAGGCAAACGTGATGCAACTCGAAGCATCCCTGTTATCCATACGCAGGAGTATTTCCGAAACAGAAAACGCCCTGTCTACGATACTTGCCATGCCGTCACACTCGATTGGACGAAGTAATCTGGCCGAGGCTGTTTTCCCCGATACAGTCTCTATCGGAGTCCCTTTGCAACTGCTTTCCAACCGTCCCGACGTGCGTCAGGCTGAAATGGAACTGGCGCAGGCATTCTACGCCACCAATGCGGCCCGTGCCGCCTTCTATCCCAATATTACCCTTTCGGGGACTCTTGGGTGGACAAATAACGGTGGTGGCGTAATCGTAAATCCCGGACAATGGTTGCTCAATGCCATTGGCTCCCTGACACAGCCCTTATTCAACCGGGGCACAAACATCGCCAACTTGAAGATAGCCAAAACTCGTCAAGAGGAAGCAAAGTTACTGTTCCAACAGTCTTTGCTGAACGCAGGAAAAGAAGTGAACAATGCTCTGACCGCATGGCAGACGACAAAATCGCAAATTGAAATCAATGCCCGGCAGGTTGAAACATTATGCGACGCTGTGCGAAAGACAGAATCGCTTATGCGTCATTCCAATACCACCTATTTGGAAGTATTGACCGCCCAACAGTCTCTTCTCGAAGCGGAAGTGCAACAGCTACAAACTCGTTTTGAACGCATACAAAGTGTAATCAAACTTTATCATGCGCTGGGAGGAGGAAGAATTTAATTCGTAAGAAAATAGATGGAATTTGTACGTAAGGCAATAGCATTAAACCACACTTTCATAATCCTAATAGTAGTGGGCATTGCATTTACTTGTCATAATGAATGGCAGGAAGTGGAAGCATTGGAGGTTGGCAATCAACGGATAGATGAGTTCAGGAAGGAGGTAAACCGTATTCATATTCGGCTGATAGAGTTCTCTTTATTAGGAGAAACTGTATTGGATTGGGATGAAATGGATTTGGCGAATTACCATGCCCAACGTATTGCATTGGACAGTATATTATGCAGTTTCAATGTAACTCACAAAATTGAGCGTGTTGACAGCGTGCGCAGTCTTTTGGAGTATAAGGAACGGCAGATATTCCAGATAGTCCGGTTAATGGATGAGCAACAATCCATCAACAGGAAGATAGCCAGCCAAGAACCGGTGATTGTGCAGAAGATTGTGCAGGAACAGCCCAAGAAACCGAAGCGCAAAGGATTCTTGGGCATCTTCGGTAAAAAAGAGAAAACGAAGCCATTGACAACAACGACTACGCTCCGTTCACCCAATAGAAACATGGTCAGCGAACAGAAAGAGCATAACCGTCAGTTGTCGGAACAAGCCGACAGTCTTGCTGCCCGCAATGCAGATCTAAACAGGCAGTTGAAGGAGTTAATCTGTCAAATAGAAAATAAGGTACAAGCTGACCTGCAAGGGCGGGAAGACGAAATAGTTGCCATGCGTGAAAAGTCATTTATGCAGATTGGAGGCTTAATGGGATTTGTCCTTTTGCTGTTGGTCATTTCTTATATCATTATACACCGTAATGCAACGAGCATCAAGCAGTACAAGCGCAAGACAACTGATTTGATAGAACAACTGGAACAATCCGTACAACAAAACAAGGCACTCATAGCCTCCCGGAAGAAAGCGGTGCATACCATCACCCATGAACTGCGCACACCGCTGACTGCAATAAAAGGCTATGCCGGACTGATGATGAAAGAACGCAGCGAAGATAAGACCGGGCAATATATTCGCAACATACAACAGTCCTCCAACCGTATGCGGGATATGCTCAACACCCTGCTTGACTTTTTCCGATTGGACAACGGTAAGGAACAACCCAAAATGCAACCTTGCCGAATTTCAGCAATCACGCATACCCTTGAAACGGAGTTTATGCCAATAGCCATGAACAAAGGGCTGTCGCTAACAGTGAATAAAGTAAGCGATACCGTGGTACTGACCGACAAAGAGCGAATAATCCAAATCGGGAACAATCTGCTTTCAAATGCCATCAAGTTCACGGAGGAAGGTGGTGTATCACTTACAACAGACTACAATAACGGAATTTTGACACTTGTCGTTGAGGATACAGGTACAGGTATGACCCAAGAGGAACAACAACAAGTATTCGGTGCGTTTGAACGCCTTTCAAATGCCGCTGCAAAGGACGGCTTCGGACTGGGGCTTGCTATCGTGAAGAATATAGTGACGATGCTCAGCGGTAAAATCCATTTGGAAAGTGAGAAAGGTAAAGGAAGCCGTTTCACGGTGGAAATACCTATGTCGAAAGCCGAAGAAGTGCTGGAAAAAGAGATACAGACTTATATCCACAGGGAGGATAGAAACCTCAATGTCATAGCCATCGACAATGACGAGGTGCTGCTCCTGATGCTGAAAGAGATGTATGCCCAGGAAGGAATACACTGCGATACCTGCACCGATGTGTCGGAACTGATGGAAATGATACGCCGGAAAGAATACAGCCTGCTGCTGACAGACTTGAATATGCCCCATATAAATGGTTTTGAACTGCTGGAACTTCTGCGCTCGTCCAACGTGGGCAATTCACAGACAATCCCCGTGGTTGTGGCAACCGCTTCGGGCAGTTGTGATGCGGAGGAACTTTTGGAACGGGGCTTTGCCGGATGCCTGTTCAAGCCGTTCTCCATATCGGAACTGATGGAGGTTTCCGACAAGTGTGCCATTAAAGCGATACAGGACAGTAAACCGGATTTTTCAGCCTTGTTGTCCTACGGTAATGAAACTGTCATGTTGGAAAAGCTGATAACGGAAACCGAGAAGGAAATGCTGGCGGTTCGGGATGCGGCAACGCGAAACGACCTGCAAGAACTTGATGCCTTGACACACCACTTGCGCAGTTCGTGGGAGATACTCCGTGCCGACCAGCCGTTGAAGGTTCTCTATGGTGTGATTCACAATGTAGCAACGCCCGATGATAATACCATTCAACAAGCGGTTAATTCTGTGCTTGATAAGGGGGCGGAGATTATACATTTGGCGAAAGAGGAAAGGAGAAAACACAAAGATGGATAAGACAAAAATAATTGTGGTGGAAGACAATGTAGTGTATTGCGAGTATGTCTGCAATCTGCTGGCACGGGAGGGATACAGTACCGTGAAGGCTTACCACCTCTCAACAGCGAAGAAACAACTACAACAGGCGACAGATGATGATATAATTGTTTCGGACTTACGTTTGCCCGATGGCAACGGAATAGACCTGCTGCGCTGGATGCGCAAGGAGGGCAAGATGCAGCCGTTCATTATCATGACCGACTACGCCGAAGTGCATACGGCAGTTGAAAGTATGAAACTCGGTTCGATAGACTATATTCCAAAGAAACTGATAGAGGACAAGCTTGTCCCCCTTATCCGCTCCATACAGAAAGAGCGGCAGTCGGGACACAGCCGAATGCCCGTGTTCGTCCGTGAAGGTTCCGCCTTCCAGAAAATCATGCACAGGATAAAGTTGGTAGCCGCCACCGACATGAGCGTGATGATATTCGGAGAAAACGGCACGGGCAATGAGCATATCGCCCACCACCTGCACAACAAGAGCAAACGGGTGGGCAAGCCCTTCGTGGCGGTGGACTGCGGTTCACTCTCAAAAGAACTTGCGCCGTCGGCTTTCTTTGGACACGTCAAAGGAGCGTTTACAGGTGCGGAAAGCACAAAGAAAGGATATTTCCATGAGGCGGAAGGAGGCACGCTGTTCTTGGATGAAGTGGGCAACCTTGCTTTGGAAACACAACAGATGTTGCTCCGCGCCATACAAGAGAGGCGGTATCGCCCAGTTGGTGACAAATCGGACAGAAGTTTCAACGTCCGCATCATCGCCGCCACAAACGAGGATCTGGAGGCGGCAGTGAGTGAAAAGCGTTTCCGGCAGGATTTACTCTACCGTCTGCGCGACTTCGAGATAACCGTTCCGCCCTTGCGTGACTGTCAGGAGGACATTATGCCGCTGGCGGAGTTCTTCCGCGAGATAGCCAACAAGGAACTGGAGTGCAATGTGAGCGGTTTCAGTTCCGAAGCCCGTAAAGCGTTACTGACCCACGCATGGCCGGGCAACGTGCGCGAGCTTCGGCAGAAAATCATGGGAGCGGTATTGCAGGCTCAGGAAGGAGTGGTCACGAAAGAGCATCTGGAACTTGCCGTGCCGAAACCGACCTCCCCCGTCAGCTTCGCCCTGCGCAATGACGCGGAGGATAAGGAGCGGATAATGCGTGCGTTGAAACAGACAAACGGCAACAGGAGTGCCGCCGCCGAACTGTTGGGAATAAGCAGAGCTACACTATACAGTAAACTTGAAGAGTATGGACTTAAATATAAATTCAAGCAACCATAGCCGATTTTGTTGAATTTGACTATCTGCAAAGGTTTGTTATTCAAAAAATAATATTACCTTTGCATTTAGGAAAAGCGTTCTTTTGAATTACTGCAAAACGAGGTGAAATACAGAATTTCGCTGGTTTCTAAATCGTTACCTATTAAGCTGAAATGTTTTGCAAGTTCTTGAATCTTAGCGAAAAAGAGAATCCGCTATGTCTTCTCTGATG